>OIWQ01000269.1_pt1 | contig 67227 bp, 55 predicted proteins | sample 1587571 | NCBI WGS metagenome assembly OIWQ01 (sample SAMEA3888910, study PRJEB22519) | human gut metagenome | biome: human gut; feature: human-associated habitat; material: faeces | place: Denmark | collected 2010
TCTTGGGGGATCTAAAGGGGGCCATTCTCTTTTGTGAAAGAGAATGGCCCCCTTTGCCGTTCCCCTGCGACGCGCAGGGAAACTCCTCCCGCATTGGTGCGGGAATCATTGCAAATTATTCTGCGAAAAATCTTTCAATTTCCCCGCGCGCAGCGGCCACGCTGCCTTGCACAAAATTCGGCTTGCCGCCGCCGCGGCCGTTCAGCTCGGCATTCATCTTTTTCGTGAGCTCACGAAGGTCTCCGCCGATGTGCCCGATGGCGTACTTGTACGCGCCGTCCGCGCCGGCAAAGACCACGCAGCGGCCGCCGCAGTGGTTCGTGACCGCGTCGCAGAGCTTGCGCAGGCTGTCGCCGGACATTTCGTCCTCGAAGAGCAGCACGTCGCCCTTGCCTTCGTACTGCGCGGCGGTCTGGGCGAAGACGGACTCTTCGAGCTTTGCGCAGCGCTGCTTGAGCGCGGAAAGCTCAGCGAGCACGCGCTCGACGCCCGCAAAGCTCGCGTTCGGCTTGACGGAGAGCGCCTGTGCGATACGCACGTCCTGCGCCCAGCACTCCGAAAGGTAGCGGTGCGCGCGCTTGCCAGAAAGAAGTTCGATGCGAACGCCGTCGCGGAACTTCTGCACGGAGAGGAACTTGACGAGTCCCACCTGACCGGAACGCACGACGTGCGTGCCGCAGCAGGCGCAGCAGTCCGCGCCGGGGAAGGAGACGATGCGCACGTCGCCCTCGAGCGGCTTTTTGCTGCGGTAGTCGACCTTGTCGAGCTCCGCGCCGCGATAGAACTGGATGTCGATGGGGTGATCCTCATAGATGTACAGGTTGGCGAGCTGTTCAATCTCCATAAGTTCATCCCACGAAATGTCGGCGTTGAAGTCGATCGTGACGACGTCCGCGCCCATGTGGAAGCCGACGTTGTCGCAGTGGAAGCGCTCGCAGATGAGGCCCGAGCAGATGTGCTCGCCCGAATGCTGCTGCATGTGGTCAAAGCGGCGCGCCCAGTCGATCTTGCCGGAGACGCTCTCCCCCACCTCGAAGGGCTTGTCGCAAAGGTGCGTGATGACGCCGTTTTTCTCGTGGACCTCGAGCACGTTCGCCTCGCCCAAAACGCCGGTGTCATACGGCTGGCCGCCGCCCTCGGGGTAGAAGGCCGTCTCCGCGAGCACAACGGCGTAGCCGCCCTTGACAGCGTCGCAGGAGACGACGGTGGTGGCAAAGCCCTTCTGAAAGGGATCTTCATAGTAGAGTTTTCTTGTTTCCATGGGGTTCTCCTTTAGTCAATCAGGCCGAGCGCCTGTTTTTCGTGCAGCACGCGGAAAACGTGCGCGTCAATATCGCTTTCGGCAATCTCGCCGGACTGGACGGCGGCGATCACCTGCGGGATCTGCGTCTGATAGTCGGTGGTCACGATCATGTCGTTGCCCGCCTGAATGGCCAGCACGGCGGCGCTGCCGTCCTGCGCGTAGGCTTTGACGGCATCCATCGCGAGATCGTCCGTCACGATGACGCCGGTGAAGCCGAGCGTGTCGCGCAGCAGTGTGTGGACCTTCGCCGAAAGGGACGCGGGATACGCGCCGTCCATGCACTCGACGATGTTGTGGCTCACGAGCACGAACGGCGCGCCCGCGGCGATGCCGGATTCAAAGGGGACGAGGTCGGACTTTTCAAACGTGGTGTACGGGCGCGCGTCGAGCGCGATGCCCGTGTGCGTGTCGGCGTTGTTGCCGTAGCCGGGGAAGTGCTTTAAGACGCAGGCGACGCCGGACTGCGCATAGACGGGCACGACGCTTGAGATATAGTCCGCGGTCGTCTGCGCGTCCTGCCCGAACGAGCGCGCGTAGATGAAGTTGTCGGGATTCGTCGACACATCGCACACGGGGGCAAAGTTCACGTTGACGCCGAACGCTTTGAGCTTCTGGTTGTAGCTGAGCGTTCGTTCGAGCAGCCCGTCGAGGCCGCCCGCGGCATAGAGCTCCTGCGGGGAGGGGAGAGGTTCGGAGAAGAGATTCGGATTTTTGCTCGCGCGCGTGACTGTGCCGCCCTCTTCATCGCTGCCGATGAAAAGCGGGATGGCCGCCGCGTCCTGATAAGACGCGAGCGCCGCGGTGAAGTCGTCCTCGGTGAGCCAGTCACCGTTTGCATCCTTATAGTCCCTGCCGAAGAGCAGCAGTCCACCGAGGTGATAGGTTTCGACGTCCTCCGCCGCGCCCGTTTCGGGGCAGCGGACAAAGAAGAGCTGGCCGACCTTTTCCTCGATGCTCATATCTGCAATGATGTCGTTGATGCGCTCATCGGGCGTCTTTTCCACCGGCTGTTCGATAGGAGGTTCCGGCGTCGGATCGACGGCGGGTTCATCGGGGGCGTCGTTTTTCGCGCCGCAGGCGGCGAGAAGCAGAACCAGGACGAGGGAAAGTGCGGTGATTTTGAGAGATTTCATGGCGATTCTCCTTTTTACGACTCGGAAACAAAGTGCTGTTCGCGGTAATACTGCGCGCAGAGGTACCTGCGGCAGATCTTGGTGACGTCTGGGGGCACGTCGAGCGTGATGGAACCGTCGACCATGCGGTAGCCGTCCTCGTGCATCAGCGGCGTGACGGCGCGCGTCTCGCGCTGGAGCTGCATGAAGCCGTCGCCCGTCCAGCCGCACTCGAAGAAGAGCTTGTCCATCAGGAAGCACGGGGAAATGTCGCCGCCGTCGCCGCGGAAGTCCTGACCGAGGGATTCCCTGGCGGCCTTGTTGGCATAGATGAGGTAGGGGGTGGAGAAGTAGTTGTAGAAGCCCTCCTGCGTGGACACGTCGAGGTCAACGCCCATTTCGGCGTAGACGCTGCTGCCGTTGCCCATCCACGGCTTGTGGTCACCGAAGAGAACGAGCACGATGGGCTCATCGCGGGCTTCCAGCTCGCGCGTGAGGCGGCGCATCTGCTCGATCGTGCTGCGGATGCCGGCCAGGTAGTTGTTGATGACGCAGCAGCTTTCCATCGACCAGCCGGTCTTGGCGGGCGTGACGTACTCCTCCCAGTAGGTCTCGGAGCTGTACGGCCCGTGGTTCTGGTACGAGACGGAGAAGAGGAAGAGAGGGTCATCGTCCTCCGTGCGCGAGTCGATGTCGTTTAAGAGGTAGTCGACGAGCACGGTGTCGGACTTGAAGAGCGCGTCCTCGATAGAGATGAGGTCGCCGAAGCCCGATTCGTTAAAGACGCACTCGTCAAAGCCAAGGTATTCGTTGACGTTGCTGCGGTTGTAGAACCACGAGTAGCCGGGATGGCGGTAGAGCGCGTCGTAGCCCTGATCCTTGAAGTAGCGGACGTAGGAATTGATCGGGCCGCGGAACTCCTCGTGCTGGCTGTACCCCGTGAGGAAGCCCCATTCGGTGTTCGTCGTGCCGCCGGCGAAGATATTCGTGAGGAGGTTGCCCGAGATGCTGCGGCTCTCGAGCTCGTGCAGCGGCTCGTAGAGATTCCGCACGGCGGAGATTTCATTTAACTGGGGGAAGTCGGACAGGTCGGAGAATGCCTCGAGCATGATGCCGACCACCGTGATCTTCTGATCGTCGGGAATGTCGGTGTCCGCATACTGCTCAAGGATCTGCTTGGCCTCGCTCTCGCGGTAGCCCTCCGGCGGCTCGGGGAACATGTCCTGCACGCTGTGTAGGAACGGATACGTCGTGCCGCGAGAGATGTAGACCTCAACCGCCGACCAAGGGGAAATGAGGTCGTTGTTGGCGGTCTCTTTGTAGATAGAAGAACTGGTGTAGAGCTCAAAATAGCACGCGAGCGTGACAGAGAGCATGAGCATGATGCCCGCAAGGCGGGAGCGCGGGCTCATGCGCTCTTTTCGGAGCATCAGGCACGAGAGCGCGAGCATCAGCACAAACCCCTCAAGAACGACGATCACGGGCGCGGAAATTTCGAACGTGTAGTTGCCCATGATGCCGCCCGCCGTGCGGATGAGCCGCAGGTCGGTGGCGAGCACGGGGTCGCCGCGCAGCTGCACCTTGTAGTAGCTCACGAGCGCGAGCGTGAAAAACGGCAGCGCCGAGAGCAGGTACGCCGCCCACGGACGAGCAAAGAGGAAAAAGCCGAGGTAGACGAGCAGGATCGGCGCGAGCAGGTTCATCATGACGAGCAGCGGAATTTTGAAATACGACTGCAAGAGTGCCGTCGCGTCGATGCTTGCGTAGGAATGTGCCGTGAGGTAGAGCGAGAGAAGGCCAATGCCAGCGCCCAGCACCGTGAGCCAGAAGAAGACCCAGATGCGGTGCACCCAGCGCATCACCGCGCCCGTCGATTCGTCAGGCCGCACCAGAGAAGAGAAAAAACGCATGTTGGGGACGTCCCCTTTCTGAAAGCATAATAACAAAGTATATCATTTCGACAGGAAAAACGCAACCGGACAAGTTTCCCGCTTTGTGGGGTTCTTGCCGGCGGGCGGGGAAGTGTGGTAAAATAACCCCGCAAACCGAATTGCAGCTATATCAAAATATTCGATATTCTAACAATTGCGGAGGTGTTTTCATTGATCAAAGAGATCGAAATTCAAGGATGTGTCACCGTTCCTGAAGAGGTTTCCGTGGATGACTTTATTGATAAATTCCTCGCATTTATTGAAGAGAACAACTGGAGCTTTGGCGGCGGTTATCGGACCATTATAGACGGGTACTATATGAATGAGGACGGGACAAGGGGAAAGCACGTCCTTGATGCCTGAATGAAAATTTCAGCCTTGCTGAAATTTTGCACTGCCGAACGGAATTAGAAAAAGGACAGCCTTCTTTCGAGAGCTGTCCTTTACTATTCTGTGGAAAACTTTTCTCAGAACGCGCACTTTTCGCGCAGGAAGTCCTTGACCTGATCGATGGGGATACGGACCTGCTCCATGCTGTCGCGCTCGCGGATGGTGACGCAGTGGTCGGCTGCGATGCCGTTGGCCTCGTCGCCGACGGTGTCGAAGTCGAACGTGATGCAGTACGGCGTGCCGATCTCGTCCTCGCGGCGGTAGCGCTTGCCGATCGAGCCGGTCTCGTCGTAGTCGACCATGAATTCCTTGGAAAGCTCGTTGTAGAGCTCCATCGCAGGACCGGCGAGCACGTCCTTCTTGGAAAGCGGCAGGATCGCGGCCTTGAAGGGGGCGAGTGCGGGGTGGAAGTGCAGCACGACGCGCACGTCGTCGTTGCCCTTCTTGTCCTGGCCGACGACCTCTTCATCGTAGGCGTCGCACAGGACCGCGAGCACGCTGCGCTCCACGCCGAGCGACGGCTCGATGACGTAGGGGACGTATTCGACCATGTCCTTGCCCTCGCCCTCGCGATAGACCATCTTCACGCCGCTGGTGTTCTGATGCTGCGTGAGGTCGTAGTCCGTGCGGTCGGCAACGCCCCAGAGCTCGCCCCAGCCGAACGGGAAGAGGAACTCGAAGTCCGTCGTTGCCTTGGAGTAGAAGCACAGCTCCTCGGGATCGTGGTCGCGCAGGCGGAGGTTCTCGTCCTTCAGGCCGATGGAGAGCAGCCAGTTGTGGCAGAACGTGCGCCAGTAGCTGAACCACTCAAGGTCGGTGTCCGGCTTGCAAAAGAACTCGAGCTCCATCTGCTCGAACTCGCGCACGCGGAAGATGAAGTTGCCCGGCGTGATCTCGTTGCGGAAGGACTTGCCAATCTGGCCGATGCCGAACGGGAGCTTTTTGCGCGTGGTGCGCTGGACGTTATTGAAGTTGACGAAGATGCCCTGCGCGGTCTCGGGGCGGAGGTAGACGGTGTTCTTTGCGTCCTCGGTCACGCCCTGGAACGTCTTGAACATGAGGTTAAACTGACGGATATCGGTGAAGTTGTGCTTGCCGCAGGTGGGGCAGGGGATGTTGTGCTCTTCGACAAAGTCCTTCATCTCCTGCTGGGAGAAGGCGTCGATGGGCTTGGGAAGCTCGAAGCCGGTCTCGGCGCACCAGTCCTCGATGACCTTGTCGGCGCGGAAGCGCTCGTGGCACTCGCGGCAGTCCATCAGAGGATCGGAGAAGCCGCCGAGATGGCCGCTCGCCACCCAGGTCTGCGGGTTCATCAGGATCGCGGCGTCAAGGCCGACGTTGTAGGGATTCTCCTGCACGAACTTCTTCCACCAGGCGTTCTTGATGTTCTTCTTGAGCTCGGCGCCGAGGGGGCCGTAGTCCCAGGTGTTGGCAAGGCCGCCGTAGATCTCGCTGCCGGGGAAGACAAAGCCGCGGTTTTTGCACAGCGCGACGATCTTGTCCATCGTCTTTTCGGTGTTTTTCATGGTGAATTTCTCCTTTCGGTACTTGGCTCAGGAGATAAAAAACGCCCTGAGCCTATTAAAGTAGGCTCAGGGCGAACAAATCATTGTCCGTGGTTCCACCTGAATTCCCCGCTGGATGCGGGGCACTTCGTTCCCTTGTAACGGAGGGACCGGCGCGGCATTTCCGCCGCGCGGCTCAAAAGCGCCGCCTTTTCCGTTCCGCAGGGACTTGCACCGGCCGTCCCCTCTCTTGAGCGGGTGAAAAGAAAAGGCTTCTTTCTCAATGCCTTTTGTTGTGGTCAGCATACCATGACTGAAATTGTTTGTCAAGACAAACTGATAATCCCTGCGTACCCGCAGGGGAGCGGGCAAAGGGGGATATTCTCTTTCGCAAAAGAGAATATCCCCCTTTTGATCCCCCAAGAGAAAGGTTTTCACATTGCAAGCGAGCAGCTCGAAGAGCTGCAATGCTTGCCGATGCTACTTCCTGCGCGCGGCGTTGCCGCGTTTGGAGTTGCTAGACGATTTGACCTACTCCTATTATCCGCTGCCGCTCTGTCTGTCTCGTAGTAGTGCAGCCTAATTTCCGTCTACCGAGGCACCCATCAATGCGGCGAGCGTTAGCAATGCCGCATTCCGCACGCAGTCCGCCGCCAAGCAAACGTCACTCGCGCCTCACGGTAGTAAGGCGCGGTTGAGAGCAGTAACGAAATGCAGGGATTCATGGCGAAGCCATGTACACCGCACCCGATTCCGCAGGCTGAGCAGCTCTTCAAGATCGAGACTGCCAATGTGCGGGGTCGAGGGGGAAGGCCCCTCGTCCCTTTCTCTTGGGGGGTGTAAGGGGGGATGTTCTCTTTCCGAGGAAAGAGAACATCCCCCCTTGTCGCATCCCCACACGGTGTGGGGCCCCCTCGCACCTCCTACGGTGCGACAATATGAACCATCGCCGTGTACGTCTGGTACCCCGACCCAAGGCTCGCGTAATACTGCACCGTCACGTCGGCGCTCTTGCCGTCGTCCGCGATCACGGCGTCCAGGACGTCTGCCTTTTCGTCCACGCTGACCCAGCCGCGACGGTAGCGCGGCAGCGTAAGCCCTTGCGCGCCTGTGATCTCCGCGATGCGGGATGTGCCGTCCGACTGCTGTTCCAGCCGGTAGCTCACGCCGACCGTCGCCAGAAATGTCTCGTTCCCCTCGATCCCGACAGGGGCGAAGTACGTGCGCTCCGCGCCGTCGCCCTCCGTCCAGTCGGTGAGCGAGGTCTGCTACGCGCTGCCCTCGCGCGTGACCGTCACCTTATGCTCGCCGCTCTTGCCGGAGACCGTCGCAATGATCGACACGCCGTCGGGCGCAAAGGCGAGGCCGCTGATCTCCTCGCCGCTCGCGAGTTCGAGCGCGGCGAGCTTCGTCCCGTTGAGCGCGTAGACGTCCGACCGGTAGGAGTAGACGGCGGTGGAAAGGTCATTCCCTTGCCAGATAAGGTTGTTGCCGGGGAAGGTCTTAAGCAGCGTGCCGTCTATGGCGTTGAACACCACATAGAGGTCGTTTTTCTTCCCCAGACGTCCCGTCACCACAAGGTAGTTACCCACCGTCTCGCTGCCCTCAAAGCCGCTGAGCGACGGGTATTGCCCGGCAAAGTCCCAGCTCTTTTTGCCGAAACTGACCGTCGTGCTGTCCAGCGTCGCCGTGAGCTTTCTCGGCGATACGCAGTACCAGCGATACACCTCGCTCGTCAAAATGAGCTCGCCATCCTGCCAAGCGACAAGGAATTCGCTCTGGGCTATCAGCGCATTGACGCGCGCGGCAAATACTTCCTCCGCTTTGCCCCACTCGCCGTTCTGGCCATCGGTCGGATTCAGATAAATGCCCGCATTGGCATTTTCCACAACGTGACAGCTGCCGCCGTCATAGGTGTAAAGTCCATAGTAATAGCCGTAATAGCTGCTTCTGCCCTGATATTTGCCCTTGATCAAGTGATACAGCAGTAGCATGTCGCGCCCGTTTTCACGGCAAAGGAGGTACACGTCACCCTCCGACATGCGCTCGCGCATCATTTCCTCGCCGTTGTCATCGATGATGCACAGCTCATAGACGCCGAACGTGTTCTTGCATACAATCCGCTCCGCTCTGCCGTCATTGTCGAGGTCGGCGGACATCAGCGTCCTGCTGCCGTCGCTCTCCGACGGATCTGTGCAGCGGATGACTGCGTCGTCGCCGTAACAGTGCAGCTCGCCGTTCAGCGTGGAGAATAAAAGCTCGCTCTGATCTAAAAGCCTGTTGACCTCGTCCGCGAATTTCTGTGCCTCGGCGGGCCATGGGTCTTTGGAATCGGGATTTATGCTGAAGCTCACCGAATTCTCCGCCAGCGTGGTCGTCTCGCTTCCGCTGAGCAGAAAGAGCCTATAGGAATACGACGCCTCGCCCTGATACATCGTCGGCTCGTAGCACAATAGCGCCGTCTTGACGCTGTCGCGATAGAGGAAATAGCTGCTCCAGCCTGCGTGCGCCAGCCCCAGCTCCGCGCTCCAGAGCTCTTCGCCGCTCTGATCGCTCACCCGCAGCCGGTACGGCTTCTGCGTGGAAGTGCCGGTATAGGAGATCACTTCCTCGATCCCGTCGCCGTTCAGGTCAGCGCGGGTCAGCTCGGTCGCGCCGCCGTTCAGGCGGACGATCCAGCGGTAGGGATGCGCCCCGCTGTAGGGAAGTCCCCCGCTGCGATAGCCCATCACAAGGTAAAGGCTGCCGTCCTTCTGCTGCAATAAGAGCCACTGGTCCATCGCCACAAGCTCATCCCAGCGGAGATATCTCTCAAGCGGGGCCGTCGCATTGTCGTCCTCAGCCGTTCTCGTGCCGCGCCAGGCGCGCACATTTTCTCGGCGCAGCTTCGCAGCGCTCGTGCCGTTCCAATCTTCGCCGCTTCCGCTGCGGAACAGCCAGTCGAAGTTGCTCACGGTCAGGTCGATCTCCTCCCACTCCGAAAAGCGGTAGCTGTATCCTCTCGCCGCCGTCACTGTACCGTACAGAATACCGGTCATGTCCGTGCCAAGTGCGGAGGAAAGCCACAGCTCGGGCGTGGACTTCGTATTGGCAAAGGTCTCCTCATAGCTGGTTTCCCAGACGGAATCCTCGAAAACGGCCTCGCCGAGCGTATACACCCCCGTTGTCATCCCATAGAGTGCATACGACAGCCGGTCTGCCATGTCGATCGGACTTGCCGAATCGCCCTTTAGCACATAGTTTTCCCATTCCGCCTGATTCTCGACGTCCGCATCAAAAGTATCGCCGTCGATGATCAGATAATGGCCCACTACGCTGCCGACAGCATGCACCGTGCCGTCGTCCATCGTGAGAAGGAACCACACCGGCAAGCTGGCGTAAACCGTCTCCGGTTTTTCGATATATGTGCCGCGGCTGCTGTTGATCAGTTCGACTGCCTGTGCCATTTCTTCCGTATCGAGTTTTTTATACTGCCGCGCCTCCCCTTCCGCCGGAACGTAGAGCTCGATTGACGCAACGTCCGCCGCATTCAGCTTCTGCGCCCAGACAAGGCTGCCGCGCTCCGACCTCGGATTCGTCAAAAAGCACACGGCCATGATCACAACCGCGAGCACCGCCGCGGCGGCGACCCAAAACGCGGGCTTTTTGTAGTGCAGTGCGCTTTTCACGCGCGTTTTGATGTTCCCCTCGCCGAATGCCAGCGGGCAGGCCGCGACGGCTCTTTTCGGCGCGGCGCAGGATAATAGCGCCTGCGAATAGTCCGCGCGTGCCGCACCGTCCAGCCCCTTAACGACTTTTTCATCGCACGCGAGTTCGATGTCGCGGCAGAAGAGGATGTAGGCGACCCACACCAGCGGGTTGAACCAGTGCAGCGCGAGCACGAGGTAGCCGAGCACCTTCCACCAGTGGTCGCGGCGGGCGAGGTGCGCGCGCTCGTGCGCGATGACATACGCCGCCGTCCCCTCGTCCATGTGCATGGGAAGATAAATGTTCGGCTTCACCACGCCGAAGACGAACGGCGAATCGACAAATTCGCTCTCGTAGATGTTATCTCGCAGCAAAATCGCCGTTGCGAGCTTTCTTTTCAGCTTTCCCGCACTCACGAGCGCGTGGACGAGCAGCGCCGCCATGCCGGCGAGCCAGAGGACGCTGTAGATGTTGAAATCGACCTGCGCCTGCTGGCGGCTCACGCCGACGGGGACCTCCGCCGCCGAAGGCAGCGTCGGATTCGTGACGATGTCAAGCGTCGCCTGCTCGTAGAGCACCGGCTCGCGCGTTTCGGTCACGATCTCGCTTGGGATGGTCTCGGCGCTCGGGATGAGCGAGAGCGCGCTTTCAATCGAAAACAGGCAGACAAGCCGCAGTGCGACCACACCCCAGAGAAGCGGCATGACCCACTTCGGCGCTTTTTTGAGGACAACCCGCAGCACGAGCACCGCCAGAATGAGCCAGCTTGCGCTGATGCTGAGGTTCACGAGCTTCAAAAAGACGTCATCCATGATGATTCTCCTTTCGATAAAGGTCGATCATTTTCTGCACCTCGTCAAGCTCTTTGTCGCTCACGTGGCTCGACTTTGTAAACGCGGCGACGAACGCGGGCAGCGAGCCGTCGAAGCGCTTGTCGAGCAGCTCGTCGATCTCGGCGGTCTGCGCCTCGTCTTGTGAGATGAGCGACGTGACGACGGTATTCTCGTTTTTCAGCACCCCGCGCTCAGAGAGCCGTTTGATGACCGTGTAGGTCGTCGTCGGTTTCCAGCCCAGGTGCTCGGCGCAGAGCGCGACCAATTCACGGCTCTTGACCGGCTCGTGTGCCCACAGGATTTGACAGAAGCGGTATTCGCTCTCAAAAATTTTCGGCGTTTCCATCTTGTTCCCTCTCTAATCTGTTAGAGTATATTTGTACACTAACAGATTAGAGTCCTTCTGTCAAGCCCTTTTGCGCTCAATTTTGGGCAAATCTCACTTGACAAGGTCCTCCACGCTCCTTATAATAATTCATATCGCACAAAAAGCTCCGCGCAGGAGCTTTTTTTATGTTTGGAGAAAGAGAGTGTCATCCCATGTCGAAAAAAGCCAATCCCACGGCGCTGCTGCCGATCTTAGTGTTCCTTGTCTTATATCTGGGCCTCGGCCTTGTCTTTGAGTATGTGCTCAAAATCCCGATGGGATTTTATTCCATCCCCATCGTCGTCATCTTTCTCATCGCGCTGCTCGTAGCCTGCTGCCAGAACCGCGCGCTGTCGTTCGACGAAAAGCTCACGCTGATGGGCTATGGTGTGGGCGATAAGAACATCATCACGATGCTGCTCATCTTCTTAGCCGCGGGTATGTTCGTCGGCGTCGTGGGCCGCTCGAGTGCGGAGAGCGTTGCGTACTTCATGCTCTCGATCATCCCGTCGAAATTCGCCGTGGCGGTGCTGTTCGTCGTAAGCTGCTTTGTCTCCACCGCGATGGGCACGAGCGTCGGCACCATCACGCTCATCACGCCCATTGCCATCCCCATCGCCGCGGCCAGCGGCTATTCCCTGCCGCTGTGTGTCGCGTCCGTCATGGGCGGGGCAATGTTCGGTGACAATCTGAGCTTCATTTCCGACACAACCATCGCCGCCTGCAACGGGCAGGGCTGCGCGATGAAGGACAAATTCCGCGAAAATTTCCACATCGCCTTCCCCGCCGCGCTCGCGTCGCTCGCACTCATCCTCGTGCTGACGCTGAATGCGGACGTGCACCCCGCGCCCATCCCTGCCTACAATCTCATTCAGATCATCCCCTATGTGCTCGTGCTCATCGGCGGCATCATCGGTATCAACGTCTTTGTCGTGCTGCTCATCGGTATCGTATCGGGCGCGGTCATCGCGCTTGCGACCGGCGCAACGGGGCAGACCGGCATCCTCGCGGTCAAGGCGCTGCTCGAAAACATGGGCAGCGGCGCGGCCGGGATGTTTGAAACCTCGATGGTCGCGATCTTAGTTTCCGCCATCTGTGCGCTGATCCGTGAGTACGGCGGCTTTGAAGCGCTGCTCGGCTGGATCAAAAAGGCGTTTCGCGGCAAGCGCGGCGGCCAGATCGGCATGGGCCTTCTCGTCGGCGCGATGGACATTGCCACCGCGAACAACACCGTCGCCATTGTTATGGCGAACCCCATCGCCAAGGAGATGAGCGAAGAGTACGGCATCACCCCGCGCAAGGCCACATCGCTCCTTGACACGTTCTCCTGCATCTTCCAGGGAATCATCCCCTACGGCGCACAGATGCTCGTCGCGATCTCCGCGGCGCACGAGCTGGGCTACGCCATCTCGGCGTTCGACATCATCCCAAACCTCTTCTACCCCTATCTTCTGGCGGTGAGCTCATTCTTCTTCATTGCGATCGACAGCAAAAAGAAAGCGTGACTGATGGTTGACCATAATCTTCTTCAGCGCAAAAAGCTCTTTCTTTTCGACCTCGACGGCACGCTGTACTTGGGCGACCGGCTCTTTGAAGGCGTCCGCGAGCTGCTCTCTGCCATCCGCGCACGCGGCGAGCAGTACCGCTTTCTGACGAACAACTCCTCGCGCAGCGTAGCGGCCTACGTCAAAAAGCTCACGCGCCTCGGCGTCGCGACGGAGGCGGCCGATTTTCTCACCTCGGTCGACGCGCTGATTCACTATCTCCGCGAGCACGGCGGAGAAGACCGACGCTATTACGTCTGCGGTACGGAGTCGATGAAATCACAGCTCCGCGCGGCTGGCTTTACCGTCGCAGAACGGCGTGAGGACGCGAACGCGCTTCTGATGGGCTTCGACACCGAGCTGACATTCCAAAAGCTGGAGGATGCCTGCATCCTGCTCGGACAAGGCATCCCCTACCTTGCGACCAATCCCGACTGGGTCTGCCCGACGGCCTACGGCTTCGTGCCCGACTGCGGGAGCATGTGCGAAATGCTCTGGCGCGCGACCTCCCGCCGCCCCATCGTCATTGGCAAGCCCGAACCGCTGATGCCGCAGCTCGCAATGCTTGAGGCGAGCGTTTCCGCGCAGGAAACACTGCTCGTGGGCGACCGCATCTACACGGATATCGCCAGCGGCGCGAACGCGGGCATCGACACGCTGCTCGTCCTCTCTGGCGAGACGAAGGAAGAAGACCTCCCCACCGCTGACCCGCAGCCGACGTTCGTTCTGCCGGACGTCGCCGCACTGCTGAACATCTTGGAATCTTAAAAAGGAAGACCTATGGCAAACATCATCGAAATCCACGATTTTTCCGATCCCGCGCTCGACATCTACGCGCGCCTGACCGAAAACCAACTGCTCAATCGCGCGGACCCCGACAACGCGCTCTTCGTCGCGGAAAGTCCGCTCGTCATCGGCCGTGCGCTTGATGCGGGCTGTGAGCCGGTGTCGCTTCTGATGGAGCGGCAGCATACGCAGGGCAAGGGGCGCGAAATTCTCGCCCGCTGCTGTCAAGATATTCCGGTTTACACCGCTGATGAATCCGTGCTGACACAGCTCACCGGCTTTCACCTGACGCGCGGCATGCTCTGCGCCATGCGGCGGCCGAAGCTCCAAAGCGTCGAGGACGTCTGCCGCGATGCGCGGCGCCTCGTCGTGCTCGAAAACGTGATGAATCCGACGAACATCGGCGCGATCTTCCGCTCCGCCGCCGCGCTCGGCATGGACGCGGTGCTGCTCACGACCGCGGGCAGTGATCCGCTCTATCGCCGCGCCTCGCGCGTCAGCATGGGAAACGTGTTCCTCATCCCGTGGACATACCTGCCCGAAAACGGCGACTGGACGCAGCTGCTGCGCGATCTCGGCTTCCGTACCGTCGCGATGGCACTGCGCAACGACTCCGTACGGCTCGACGATCCGCGCCTTGCCGCCGAAGAAAAGCTTGCCATCGTCATGGGCACGGAGGGTGACGGGCTCGCGTCCTCGACCATCGCGAGCTGCGACTACACGGTCAGGATCCCGATGTACCACGGCGTCGACTCGCTCAATGTCGCCGCAGCGAGCGCCGTGGCGTTCTATGAGCTGGGACTTCCCCCGCTGAACGAAAAGGAGGACTGACATGCTGAACAATACCGGCTTCGACCTCTGGGCCGACGGCTATGACAAGAGCGTCGGCCTCTCCGACGAGAACGACCGCTACCCCTTTGCGGGCTACCGTGCCATGATGAACGCGCTCTATCAGCGCGTGCTCGCGCAGAGCGGGCGTGATGTGCTGGATATCGGCTTCGGCACGGGCATACTGACCTCGCGGCTCTACGAACAGGGCTGCCGCATCTATGGGCAGGACTTTTCCGCGCGCATGATCGAACTGGCGCAGGCAAAAATGCCGGACGCACGGCTCTATCAGGGCGATTTTTCCAAAGGCCTTGTGCCCGAGCTTTGCGCACAGCAGTACGACGCCATCGTCGCGACCTACTCGCTCCACCACCTGACGGACACGCAGAAAATCGGCTTTCTGCGCACACTCCTGCCGCTTTTGAAGCAGGACGGCTGTCTTTTCATCGGCGACGTCGCCTTCCGCACGCGCGAAGAGCTCGAAGCGTGTCGAACTGCGGCATGCGAGGATTGGGACTCAGATGAAATTTACTTCGTCTACGGCGAACTCCGTCCCCACTTCCCCACGCTGACGTTTGAATCCTTCTCCCACTGCACCGCGCTTTTGACGCTGCGCCGCTGATTCCCCGGGAAATACGATAAAAAGCCTCTGTATGGTCAACCCATACAGAGGCTTTTCTGTGAAGCATTATTCCTTTTCAGTCGTTCAAATGGTCGAGGATCGCCGCGATCAGCTGCTCCTTGCCCGTGCCCTTTTCGGCAGAGAACGGAATGACGAGCTCATCGTCGCGCAAACTCAGCGTCTCGCGAATTTGGGCAAGATTCGGCTCGATCTCGCGCGCTTTGAGCTTGTCGAGCTTGTTCGCCACGATCACGACGGGACAGCCCGTCTGCACGAAGTAGTCGTGCATCGTCACGTCGTCCGCCGTCGGCTTGTGCCGCGCGTCGACGATCTGCACACCGAGGTGAATGAGCCCCGCAGACTGGAAATAGTTTTCCATCAGCTTGCCCCAGCGGTCGCGCTCGGTCTTGGAGACCTTGGCGTAGCCGTAGCCCGGCAGGTCGACGAGGTAGAGCTTGCCGTCGATCTTAAAGTAGTTGATCTGCGAGGTCTTGCCCGGGGACGCGCCCACGCGGGCAAAGTTCTTGCGGTTGACGAGCCGGTTGATGACGGACGATTTGCCGACGTTCGACCGCCCCGCAAACGCGAGCTGCGGCATCCCGTCGCGCACGAACTGCTTTTCCGACGCCGCCGAGAGGATGAATTCGACCTTGTTGAAGTTGATCGCCATGGTTTTCGTTTCCTTTCAGCTCATTTCGCCCGCACGCAGCGTGCCATGCGCGCTCTCCTGCACGGGAGGAAGATAGCTCTCGTGCGCGGCAGCGGTGCATTTTTCGGGCAGCACCAGCGCTTCGGCAAAGACGGCGTCCACCGTCTCGACCGGTACAAAGCGCAGCTTTTCGCGCACCAGCGGGTCGATCTCGTCGAGGTCCTTTTCATTCTCCTTCGGGAGAATGACCGTATGTACGCCCGCGCGCAGCGCGCCCATTGTCTTTTCGCGCAAGCCCCCGATGGCGAGCACACGGCCGCGCAGCGTGATCTCGCCCGTCATGGCGACATCGCGGTGTACCGCCTGCCCCGTCAGCGCGGAGAGCACCGCTGTCGCGATGGCGATACCGGCGCTGGGTCCGTCCTTGGGGATGGCCCCCTCAGGGAAGTGGATATGGATGTCCTTCGTCTTGTAGAAGTCCGGCGCGATGCCGAGCTCCTGCGCCCGCTGGCGCAGGCACGAGAGTGCCGCGCGGCAGCTCTCCTGCATCACGTCGCCCAGGTTGCCCGTGAGCTCGACCTTGCCGCTGCCATCCATCACGCCGACCTCGACGGGCAGAATTTCGCCGCCCACCTCGGTCCACGCAAGGCCGTTCACCACGCCGACAAGGTCCTTTTCGGGAATCTTCTCCTGTGCAGCACGCGGCGCACCGAGGAAGTCCTTGATGTTCTTCTCTGTCACGGTGACTCGCTTTACATCGCTTGTGGCAAGCTGCATTGCCGCCTTGCGGCAGATCTTGCCGAGCTGCCGCTCAAGCGAGCGCACGCCGCTCTCGCGCGTGTAGAGCGCGATGGCCGCGCGGATGGCGCTCTCGTCCACGCGCAGGCTCGAGGCCGTCAGCCCGTGGGCCTGACGCTCCTTGGGCAGCAGGTGCCGCTGCGCGATCTGCACCTTCTCCTCGTCCGTGTAGCTGGGGATTTCAATGATCTCCATGCGGTCGAGCAGCGGGCGCGGAATGGTGTCGAGCGTGTTGGCCGTCATGATGAACATCACGCGGCTCAGATCGACGGGAATTTCAAGATAGTGGTCGCGGAAGGCGTAGTTCTGCTCGCTGTCGAGCACTTCTAAAAGCGCCGACGCGGGGTCGCCGCGCCCGTCGCTTCCCATCTTGTCGACCTCGTCGAGCACGAGCAGCGGATTCATCGAGCCGCTGCGGGAGATGGCCTCGATGATGCGGCCGGGCATCGCGCCGATGTAGGTCTTGCGGTGGCCGCGGATATCCGCCTCGTCACGCACGCCGCCGAGCGACAGCCGCGCGATCTTGCGGTTCATCGCCTTGGCGACCGACAGCGCGATCGACGTCTTGCCGACGCCCGGAGGGCCGACGAGACATAAAATCTGCCCCTTCGCCTCGGGGTTGAGCTGGCGCACGGCGATGAACTCTAAAATGCGCTCCTTGACCTTCTGCAAGCCGTAGTGGTCGCGGTCAAGAATCTTTCGCGCGGCGTCTACGCTGGCGCGCTCCTTCGTCTCCTCGCCCCAGGGCATTTCCATGCAGGTGTCGAGATAGTTGCGCAGCACACTCGCCTCGGCGCTGCCGAACGGCTGCTTGGCGAGCTTGTCCACATCTTTCAGCAGCTTGCGCTCCACTTCTTCGCTCAGGTGCGCCTTGCTGATCTTCTCGCGGTACTCGTCGAGTTCTTCGTCCTCCCCGCCCTCACCGATCTCGTTCTGTAAGACCTTGATCTGCTCGCGCAGGACAAAATCCTTCTGAATTTTTCCGACGCGGGAGCGGACCTTGCTTTCAATGTCCTGCTCCATGGCGGTAACTTCGATCTCGCGGCGCAGAATCTCGTTCATGCGCTGCAATCTCGGCAGCGGGCGCAGCTCGTCGAGGATATCCTGTTTGTCCTGATAGCGCAGGTTGAGCTGCTGGGCGATAAAGTCAGCGAGATAGCCGGGATCGTTCGTCGATAAAATGGCGGCGTAGACATCGTCCGGCAATTTCTGCGCGAGCTCGGCATATTCCGTCACGCTGGCGTAGGTCTGGCGCAGCATCGCTTCCGTCCGCTTGCTATGGCACGAGGTGGCCGGCTCGTCGATGAGCTCGACCTGCGCCTGCAAAAACGGCTCGCGCTGCCACAGCCGCTTGAGGCGGGCGCGGCACGCGCCCTCCATCATCACGCGCAGCACGCGGTCAGACACGCGCAAAATCTGCGTCACGCGCGCGACCGTGCCGATCTCGTACAGGTCTTTTTCCTCCGGCTGCTCCACGCCGATCTCACGCTGGGTGACGAGAAAGATCTCCTCCCCGTTTTCCATGGCGCGCTCAAGCGCGTGCACGGAGATCGGACGCTCGAGGTCAAAGCTCGTGTTCATGCGAGGGAACACATTGAGCCCGCGCATGGCGATGACCGGAAGATTTTTTGTTACAGGTTCCATGGGGTTTCTCCTTATGAAGCGGAGTCTGCCGGCAGCGACGGCTGCGGCGCCTCCCCTTCTTTCTCTGTGCGGTGGGAAATTTTCGGCTGTTCCGTCCCCTCCACGCAACCCGGCGTGATGGTCACGCGGTCGATCGTGCGGTCGGACGGGATGTCGTACATCACGTTCATCAGCAGGCCCTCCATTACCGCGCGCAGGCCGCGCGCGCCGATCTTGCGCTCGATGGCCTTGTCGGCAATCGCTTCGAGCGCCTTGGGCTCGAACGTGAGCTCAGCGTCGTCGTAAGAAAACAGCTTTTGATACTGCTTGACAAGCGCGTTTTTCGGCTGGGTCAGGATCTTGACAAGGTCGTCGCGCGTCAGCGCGTCGAGCGCCGTGATGACCGGCAGTCTGCCGACCAGCTCGGGGATGATGCCGAACTTCAAGATATCGTGCGGCTGCACCTCGCGTAAAATCTTGCTTTCATCCACGTCGTTTTTGCTCTTGAGCTCCGCGCCGAAGCCCATCGACTTGCGGTCGAGACGGCTCTCGATGATCTTCTCGATGCCCTCGAACGCGCCGCCGCAGATGAAGAGGATGTTGTGCGTGTCGATCTGGATGAACTCCTGATGCGGGTGCTTGCGGCCGCCCTGCGGCGGGACGTTCGCGACCGTGCCCTCGACGATTTTCAGCAATGCCTGCTGCACGCCCTCGCCGGAGACGTCACGCGTGATGGAGGTGTTCTCGCTCTTGCGGGCGATCTTGTCGATCTCGTCGACATAGATGATTCCGCGCTCGGCGAGCTCCACGTCGTAATCCGCCGCCTGAAGCAAGCGGAGCAGAATGTTTTCCACATCGTCGCCGACGTAGCCCGCCTCGGTGAGGGTCGTCGCGTCCGCGATGGCGAACGGCACCTTCAGAATGCGGGCGAGCGTCTGGGCAAAGAGCGTCTTGCCGCTGCCAGTGGGGCCGAGGAGCAGGATGTTGCTCTTTTGCAGCTCCACCTCGTCGTCGCCGCCGAAGAAGATGCGTTTATAGTGGTTGTAGACGGACACGGACAGCGCGACCTTGGCCGCCTCCTGCCCGATGATATACTGGTCGAGCACCTCGCGAATTTCGCGCGGCGTGGGGATGGAGTCGGGCGCTTCCAGCTCGTCGTGCGGCTCATAGCCGTCCTCCAGCACGTCCATGCACAGGCGGACGCACTCATCGCAGATGCGCACGCCCGGCCCCTGGATCATGCGGTGCACTTCGTGCTCGCTCTTGCCGCAGAACGAGCAGCGAAGCTCTTTTTTCCTATCTTCACTCATAAGTCAAACTGTCCTTATCTCTTGTAAATGACCTTGTCCACAAGGCCGTAGGCCTGCGCCTCATCCGCCGTCATCCAGTGGTCGCGCTCGGAGTCGAGCTTGACCTGCTCGGGCGTCTTGCCGGTGTTCTCGGCCAGGATCTTATTCAAGCGCTGCTTGATGCGCAGGAAATGCTCCACGTCGCTCTCCATATCCGTGACCTTGCCCTGCGTACCGGCAGAGGGCTGGTGGATCATAATATCTGCGTTCGGCAGCGCAATGCGCTTGCCCTTGGCGCCGGACGAGAGCAGGAACGCGCCCATGCTGGCGGCGAGGCCGACGCAGATGGTGGACACGTCGCACTTGATATACTGCATCGTGTCGTAGATCGCCATGCCGGCCGTCACACTGCCGCCGGGGGAGTTGATATAGAGCTGGATGTCCTTGTCGGGGTCCTTGGCCTCGAGGAATAAAAGCTGCGAAACGATCAGGCTCGCGGTCGCATCGTTGACCTCTTCGCCGAGGAAAATGATGCGGTCTTCCAGAAGGCGGGAGAAAATGTCGTAAGAGCGCTCGCCGCGGTTGGTCTGTTCAATGACGTAAGGGACTAAACTCATCTTGGTAACCTCCTTGTTCATACCCTGTTCAAAAAATTGGTATGTACACAATCAACCACAAATGGCAGGCATTTGTGGTTGATCGTCGTTTCTATCTATTATGGCCGCTTTGCCGATTATTCAGCCTTTTCTTCTTCCTTCTTGGCGGACTTTTTGGCAGCGGTCTTCTTGGCGGGCTTTTCCTCGCCTTCAGCGGCTTCGCCCTCGGCTTCCTTCTTGGGAGCCTTCTTCTTTTCGATCTTCGCGCTGTCCACGACGACGCTGATGGCCTTGTCGCGGATGATCTGCGTGCGGACGGACATGGCGTCAAGATACTTCTTGAGCTCGTTGACGTCCATGCTGTACTTCTCAGCAAGGTCGTTGTACTGCTTTTCGACCTCCTCGTCGGTGGCCTCGAGCTTCTCTTCCTTGATGATGGCGTTCACGGCGAGGTCCATGCGCACCTGACGGGTCGCGGGCTCCTTGCCCTCCTCCAGGAACTTGGCTTCATCCATGTTGGTCATCTTGCAGTACTGGTCATAGGGGATGCCCTGAGACTGTAAGCGCTGCTTGAACTCCTCGAGGAAGCGGGCGCACTGCTCATCGATGAGCGCATCGGGGATGTCGCACTCGATGTTCGCGGCGACCTTCTCCATCAGCTCGTTCTCGACGGCATACTTGGCGGACTGCTCGCGCTGCTCGGTGATCTCGCGCTTGATGCTGTCCTTGAGCTCCTTGAGCGTGTCGTACTCGGACACGTCCTTGGCGAAGTCGTCATCAAGCTTGGGAAGCTCCTTGCACTTGATCTCCTTGGCCTTGACGTGGAAGACGACCTTCTTGCCGGCGAGGTCCTTGTGATAATCCTCGGGGAAGGTGATGTCGAGATCCTTCTCTTCGCCGGCCTTCATGCCGATGACCTGATCCTCAAAGCCGGGGACGAAGCTACCGGAGCCGAGCTCGAGCTCGTAATTCTCGCCCTTACCGCCCTCGAACGCTTCGCCGTTGTCGAAGCCCTCGAAGTCGATGACGGCGATGTCACCCTTCTTGGCCTTGCGGTCGACGGAGACGAGGCGTGCGTTGCGCTCGGCCATCTCATTGAGGCGCTCCTTGACATCGTCGGCGCTGACCTTGATCTCTTCCTTCTCAGCAGTCAGGCCCTTGTACTCGCCGAGCTTGACTTCGGGATACACGGCAACGGTCGCCTTGAAGGTGAAGCCGTTCTCGTCGATCTTGTCGTCCACGATCTCGATCTCGGGATAGCCGACAACATCGAGGCCGCTCTGGCCGATGGCCTGCGTATATGCCTCGGGCAGGGCGATGTCAACGGCATCGCTGTAGAAAACGCCCGCGCCGTAGAGCTTTTCGATCATCTTGCGGGGGGCCTTGCCGGGGCGGAAGCCGGGAATGCTGAGCTTATTGCGAGCCTTGGCGTAGGCCTTGGCAACGGCGGCTTCAAATTCCTCCGCGCCGACCTCGACGGTCACCGCGACCCTGCTCTTTTCCAGCTTTTCAACATTTTTGACAGTCATGATTTCTTTTTCCTCCGTTTAACATCAGATAATGATGCTTTTGCAAAGTGGAATTATACCATAGCTTCCTCAAAATTTCCACCCTTTTTTGCATCAATTTATGTCTTAATTGCAAATTTTTACAGGCTGAAAGGCGACATAATCCGCCGCGATCAGCGCATATTCGGTTTTTTCGCGCATCCCCTCGAACGCGCGGCGGTGCGTGTAGCCGTGCAGATGCCCGTAATAGCAGCGCTCGACCTCGTATTTGTCGAGAAGCTCGAGCATCTCGGGACACTTGTAGCCCTGATAGATGGGCGGATAGTGCAGAAAGCAGTAGATGGGCTTCCCCTCCGCCGCCTTGAGCGACGCTTCAAGCCGCAGCGCCTCGCGCGCGAGCATCTTGCCCGTGTGTGTGCCCGCGGCGTCCTCTTCATAAAACCAGCCGCGCGTGCCGCAGATGGCGTGGCCTCCGTAGAAAAAGGCGTTGTTGTAGAGGATATCGAGCGTTGTGATGTCGTGCTCGGCAAAAAACTTTTTCATCTTCGACGCAGTGCCCCACCAGTAGTCGTGGTTGCCCTTTAAGAGGATTTTCCTCCCCGGCAGCGCGTCAATAAACTGAAAATCCGGCAGCGACTGCTCGAGCGACATCCCCCACGAGATATCCCCCGCGATGACGATGACGTCGTCATCGTTGAGCTTCGAGAAATTTTCCCGAATGCGCTCGACATAGTTCGCCCACTTGGGGCCGAACACGTCCATCGGCTTGTTCATACCGAGCGATAAGTGCAAGTCGCCGATCGCGTATAATGCCATCGCGTGCCTCCCTTCCAAAGTCAGATCAAAATGCGTTTTCGATGTAGGCGATGCGCGTTTTGCCCGCGCTATGGCGCACATCGGTGTAGACCTCCGCCACGTCGAAGCGAGCGGGCACGTCCAGCTCACGCTCGCTTAAATACAGTAGCGCCGCAGCGCGCAGCTTTTCCTGCTTTTTCACCGTGACGTACTCGCGCGGCGCACCGTACTGCAAATTTGTGCGCAGCTTCACCTCGACGAACAGCAGCACGCCGTCCTTCTCGGCGATGAGGTCGATCTCGCCGAAGCGGCAGCGCCACTCTCGTTCCATGATGCGGCAGCCGCGCTCGCTCAGATACTTTTCGACCAGTGCCTCGCCCCAGTCGCCGTCCTGCTTCGTGCTCATCGCCGCGCCTCCCACTTTTTAAGGAACGTCATGCGGTGCACGGGGCTCGGGCCGTACTGATCGAGCATCTGGTAGTGGAGCTTTGTGCCGTAGCCCTTGTGCCTGGCGAACTGATACTCGGGATACATCGGGTCGAGCACTTCGACCACATAATGGTCACGGCTGACCTTTGCCAGCACGCTCGCCGCAGCGATGGAAAGGCTCGCGCCGTCCCCGCCGACGATGGTCTCGTGCGGCGTGGTGATCTTTGCCGACGCGCCGTGGTCGCGGTTGCCGTCGATGAGCGCATAGTCCGCTGGGATTTGCAGCGCATCGATGGCGAGCTGCATCGCCTTCATGCGTGCGCTCAGAATATCCGTTGCGTCGATCTCCTTCTCGTCGACGGACGCGATGGCGTAGGCGACGGCTTTTTCACAGATGACGGGAAACAGCGCCTCGCGCTTTTTCTCCGTCATCTTCTTGGAGTCATTCAGCCCCTCGATCTCACAGCCCTCCGGCAGGATGACGGCGGCGGCGTACACAGGGCCCATCAGCGGCCCCGCGCCCGCCTCGTCCACGCCGCAGACGGATGAAAAGCCCGCGGAGCGGGCTTTGTCCTCGTAGTGTAGGTTGACGCTCATGTGCGCTCGCCCTCCGGCGGGAATTCGAGCGTAAAGCGGCCGAGCTTGCCGCCGCGGAACTCGTCGAGCAGGATACGGCTCATGCGCTCGGTGTCGACCTCGCCGCCGGAGATCAGAAAGCCGCGCTTGCGCCCCGCCTTTTCGAGCAGTGCATAGCCGTCGTCCTCTTCCGAAACGGTGAGCTTGTAGCGCTCCTCGATGGCCTTGGGATAATTTTTGCCGAGGTAATCCATCAGGCGCATGGCGAGCTCTTCGATGTCGACGACCTCGTCGCGGATGGCGCCGGTGAAGGCTAAACGCACGCCGACGCTGCTGTCCTCAAATTTCGGCCACAGGATGCCTGGCGTATCAAGGAGCTCGAGCGTCTTGTCGACCGGCACCCACTGCTTCGTGCGCGTGACGCCGGGGCGGTCCTCCGCCTTGGCGCTCTTGCGGCCGGAGACCTTGTTGATAAACGTCGACTTGCCAACGTTCGGGATGCCGAGTACCATCACGCGCAGCACGCGGCCGATCTGGCCCTTGGCCTCGTAAGAGGCGATCTTATCGTGCAGCAGCGTGCGCACGGCGGAAGAAAACTGCTTCACGCCCCCGCCCTGCTTCGCGTCCGTTTCGATGACGGCGCAGCCGAGCGAGCGGAAATACGCCGCCCACTTTTTCGTCATCTCCGGGTCGGCCTGATCGACGCGGTTCAAAACGATCAAACGGGGCTTGCCCGCCGTCAGTTCGTCCACATCGGGGTTGCGGCTGCTCATCGGGATGCGCGCGTCCAGAATTTCGCACACGGCGTCCACGTTGCCGAGCTCCGCCGTGATCATGCGGCGGGTCTTGGTCATGTGCCCCGGGAACCAGCTCAGAGAATCCAACTGCATTTGCTCGTCCCCCTTTACTGCAAAAGGCCGATGCGGCCAAACTCGCGCTGCTCGGTCAAATAGTCGCGTCCCGGGAAGACGAGGAACACCGCCTTGCCGATCAGAAGGCGCGTGTCCACCGTGCCGAGCGAGGAATCGCGGCTGTCGTTCGAATGGTTGCGGTTGTCGCCCATAAGGAACACCTCGCCCTCCGGCACGGTAAGCGGGAACACGGTGCCCTCTTCGCGATAGGTGTAGTCGTTGATGTAGTCCTCGTCCAGAAGCTCGCCGTCCACATAGACCTGACCCAAGTTAAAGTCGATGTCCACGGTCTGGCCCGCGGTGGCGATGACGCGCTTGACGATGGGCTTCGAGTCAAAGGTCCCCTTGCGCGCGATGACGATATCGCCGACCTGATAGTCGCCGCAGAGCAGCGAGTTGACAACGAGAAGTCGGTCGCCGTCCTGCAGCGTCGGGATCATTGACGGGCCGGAAACGCCCATCAGCCGCACAAGAAACGTAAACACCAGCACAACGACCAGCAGCGCCGAGACGAGAGACGAGACCGTCTCATACACGTCGCGTCCGGGGATCTTTTCCACGATCTCCTCCTGCGGCTGCTCGCTGATCTCCATTTTCTGATCAAATTCGTCCATTTCGGTCTCCTAAACCCAGCGCCGCGCAGCGGCGGACTAACAGTCTCCCTCTGCAGCAAAATGCGCCTGATTTTCTAATGTATTATTGTAGCACGCTTTTTGAAAAAGGCAACAAAAAAAGCATGGCGGAAACGCCATGCTTTTTTGTTCTCAAAGAATCTGCCTTACAGCTTCTCGCGGATCTTGGCAGCCTTACCGACGCGGCCGCGCAGGTAATACAGCTTGGCGCGGCGAACATAACCGCTGCGCACGGTCTCGACCTTCTCGATGAGGGGGGAGTGGATGGGGAACACCTTCTCGACGCCGACGCCGTAGGCAAGACGACGAACGGTGAAGGTCTCCTCAAGACCGCCGTGCTTCTTCGCGATGACGATGCCCTCGAAGACCTGGATACGCTCGCGGGAGCCTTCCTTGACCTTCACGTGGACGCGGACGGTATCGCCGACTTCCACCTGGGGCACCTCTTTGAGCTGCTGTTCGTTCAGTGCTTTGATCAGATCCATGGATAGTTCCTCCTAAAATATAGGTGTTCGTGCCGCCATTTTGCGATGCCGCTCTTCCATTCGGGGCACCGGCGACAGAGGACCGCCCTTTTTCGCCATGATAGAATATCATAATTTCGCCGCGATTGCAAGCATTTTTCGCTATTCAGCGGAAATTATTTCCCGCTTCGTCGAGAAACGCCAGCCGCCGCACGCGCATAAAGTCCGGCTGTAGGTCGGGGCGGTATTTCGCAATCGCTTTTTCGAGCAGCTGCGGGTTCAGGCCCGGGTTCTGCGCGCGGACGGTCATGGTTCCGCAGATGCGGTGTGGCTCCTCGTTCAGCTCCACCTTACCGATCATCGGCGCGATGTCGACGTCTGCCAGCTCCTTGCGCTTCGTGCGCTTCTGGATGATGAGCTCGCTGCGCGCGAACAGCTCCCGCAGCGCGTCTGCAGCGCCGGCCGGCACGCCCGCGTCATACTCCAACTCCACCGCTGCGCGCAGCCATGCCAGCTCGCGCACGGGGCGCTGCGCCGGATAGCAGTCCAGCACGTGCAGCCCCTGCGGCATGCCGTCGTTGAGCTTTTCGGCCACGCCCGCGCCGTCCGATTCCTGCGTCACCTCGAAATCGAGCAACTCGCAGCCGCTCGACTGCCCCACCGGCAGCGGCAGGACGATCGAGATGATCGGATGCGGATGATAGCCCTGTGAGTGCTTGATGTTCATGCCCGTGCGCGGGAACGCGCGCTGGATCGTGCGCAGCAGATCCAGATGCGAGATATAGGCCGCGGGGCCCTCCTTGATAAATTCCAGTCTCAGCTTAGACATCGCATTTCCCTCCTACGAGGCGGTTCGCACCGCAGGCATTGCAGTGTGTGCGGCAGTCGGGCGTCGTGACGCCCTCGCAGGCGCGTTCCCACTCGCGCCAGAGGTAGCTCTCTGTGACGCCGCTGGAAATCATGCTCCACGGCATGATCTCATCGCGCGAACGGTCGCGGTTGGCGTAAAACGTCGGGTCAAGGCCGCACTCGTCGAAAGCGTCGAGCCAGCGCTGGAGGGAGAAATACTCCTCCCATGCGTCAAGCTTTGCACCTTTACGCCACGCTGTTTCCAGAACCTTCCCGAGACGGCGGTCGCCGCGGGCGAGGATGGCCTCGAGAAAGCTCGTGTCCGAGTCGTGCCAGTTGTAGGTAACGGTCTTCGTCTTGATCGCCTCGCGCAGGAGCTTGACGCGGCGCTCGTATTCCGCGCGCGTGATCTGCCCCTGCCACTGAAAGGCGGTGTGCGGTTTCGGCACGAACCACGACGTCGACACGGTGATGCGCACGCCGCGGTTCTTGTTCGTCGCGCTCTCGCGCCACTCGTGCATGACGCGGGCGGCGAGGTCCGCGATGCCCAGCACGTCCTCGTCCGTCTCGGTGGGCAGACCCAGCATGAAATAGAGCTTCACGGCGCTGTAGCCGCCGGCAAAGGCGCGGCGGCAGGAGGCCAGCAGGTCCTCCTGGGTGACGTTCTTGTTGATGACGTCCCGGAGCCGCTGGGTCCCGGCCTCCGGGGCGAAGGTCAGGCCGCTTTTGCGGCCCTTGGCCAGGCGCTCCATCAGGCTCATGGAGAAGTTGTCCGCCCGCAGACTGGGCAGGGACAGATTCACGTGCCGCTGCTGGCAGAAGGGCTCCAGCTGGTCGCACAGCTCCGTCAGCGGGGGATAGTCGCTGGTGGAAAGGCTGGACAGGGTCACCTCCTGATAGCCGGAGTCGTTGCAGGACTCCACGCCGTATCGGGCGCACAGCTCCCGGCTGCGGTTGCGGACCGGCCGGTACACATACCCCGCCTGACAGAACCGGCAGCCCCGGATGCAGCCCCGGAACAGCTCCAGCATCACCCGGTCCTGGACGATCTCCGTGGAGGGGACGATGGTTTTGGTGGGGAAAAAGGCCTTGTCCATGTCCCGGACAATGCGCTTGGTCACCACCGCCGGAGCCCCGTCCCGGGGGGTGATGGCGGCCACGGTGCCGTCGTCGTGATACGTCACGTCGTACAGGCTTGGGACGTAGATGCCCGGCAACTGCGCGGCGGCCCGAAGAAACGCCTCCTTGGTCCAGCCCTCCCGCCGGGCCCGGCGGTGCAGCTCCACCAGCTCCACGGTGATGTCCTCCCCCTCGCCCAGGCTCACCAGGTCGATGAAGTCGGCGATGGGCTCGGCGTTGTACATGGCGGTGCCCCCGGCGATGACCAGGGGGGTCAGGGCCGTGCGGTCGGCGCTGTGGATGGGGATTCCCGCCAGGTCCAGCATGTTCAGGATGGCGGGAAAGGCCATCTCATAGCCCACGGAGAAGGCCACGATGTCAAAGTCCGTGATGGGCTGGCCGGACTCCAGGGCGAACAGGGGCATCCCCGCCCGGCGCATCTCCTCCTCCATGTCGCCCCAGGGGGCGAACACCCGCTGGCACCACACGCCCTCCATGTTGTTCATCACGCCGTAGAGAATCCGCATGCCCAGGTTGGACATGCCGATCTCGTATGTATCCGGGAAGCAGAAGGCAATGCGGGTATCCACCTGGGCCGGGTCCTTCTTCACGGCGTTGTATTCCCCGCCCACATAGCGGGCAGGCTTCTGCACCCGGGGCAGAATGCGTTCCAATCGTTTATCCACGGTATGTTCTCCTTTATACACGCTTTTTGCGGCCCAGGAAGGACCAGTCGCCCTCCATAATGAACAGGCTCAGCAGCATCAGGGCCGCGCCGATATAGCCCCGCAGAGACAGTACCTCCCCGGTCATGACAAAGGCCACCATGGAGGCAAACACCGGCTCCAGGGTGAAAATCAGGCCCACATGGCTGGCGGTGGTATACTGCTGCTGCACGGACTGGATGACAAAGGCCACCCCCGAGCAGAAAATTCCCAAAAACAACGCCGCCGCCCAGGTCTTGCCGGAGGTGGGCAGATGCACCGGCTCCCCCAGCACCAGGGCCAGGGCCAGGGTCACGATGCCCACCACCGCCAGCTGGCACACACCCAGGCCCAGGGGGTCCACCCGGGGATCCCGGACGGCCTTCTCCGTGATCAGCAGGTCCACGGCGTAGCACAGGGGGGTGATGAGGCAGATCAGGTCCCCGGAGGCGGGCCGCAGCTCCCCGTTCAGGGTCAGCAGGGCCATGCCCATCGTGCACACCACCAGCGCAACCCCCAGCTTCCAGCCGGGACGCTGCCGGAAGAACAGAAAGCCCAGCAGCGGGGCGAAGATCACCTGCAGGGCGCAGATGAACGCGGCGTTTGACAGGGAGGTGCGGGTGATGCCGTAGTTATAGGCCACATAGGTCCCCGCCAGGGCCAGGCCCACGATGAGGCTGTACCATAGGGTGGTGCGGTTGATGTGGACCACGTGCTTCCAGAAAATCAGCCCCAGCACCAGAAACGCCACAATAAAGCGGAAGGCGTTCAGGGTCATAGGCGGCAGATCCGCCAGGCAGATATCCGTCAGATAATAGCTGGCGCCCCAGAAAAAGGTGGTCATCACCAGCAGCAGGTCGGCGCGGCGTTGCTTGTTCATGTCTGTGTTCTCTCCTACCGAAAATCTTCACTAATATCCCATTATACCACAGATCATCCGGCAAGAAAACAGCTTTTTTCGCTTTTTGCGGCTATTTCCACAGGCCCACATACCCCTCGTCGTGGAGTTGCTTGACAAACAGCAGCGCCATAGGCAGCAGGATCATCCCCGCCACGCCCAAGGCCCGGAACCCGGCGTACATGGCCGCCAGAGCCGCCAGGGGAGGCAGGCCCGCCTGGGCGGCCATGACCTTGGGCTCCAGAAGGCTGCGCACGGCGGAGATCACCACATACAGGGCCGCCAGGGCCACCGCCCGGGGGGCCTGCCCCGCCAGCAGACACACCGCCGCCCAGGGCAGCAGCACCGTGCCGGTGCCGAACACCGGCAGGGCGTCCACCAGCGCGGTAACGGCGGCCAGCAGCAGGGCATACCGCTGGCCCATCAGCAGGAACCCCGCCAGCAGCTCGCAGAAGGTGACCCCCAGCAAAATCGCCTGGGCCCGGCACCATTTTCCCAGGGTGGACAGCAGATTGGCCTTGACCCCTCTGGCCCGGTCCAGCCGGTGCCCCAGCTGCCGCCGGAAAAAGGCCATCACCCGGGGATAGCTGCCGGCGGTGAAGAACACCGCCAGGGCCGTGGTGCCGCAGAACAGGAACACCCCCGGCAGGGCGGCGGCCAGGGCCGCCGCCGCGGTGATGCAGGCCCCGCTGGCCCGCTGGGCCACTCCCGCCGCCAGGGTCCCCAGCAGGGCGGGGACCTCCTCCAGCCAGCTCCGCAGCCCCTGGGGACAGGCGGCGCAGAAGTCCTCCAGCCGCTGCCGCAAGTCCTCCGTCATGCCCGGCAGCCCCGCCAGAAGCCCGGGGAGCTGCCCCAGCAGCTCCGCCGCCTGGCGGATCAGCTGCCACACGATCACCGCCGCCAGCGCCAGTATGGCCCCGGTGACGGCGATGGTCACCACTGCCGCCGTGAACCCCCGCTTCAGGCCCATCCGGCGGCGGCACCAGGCGATCACCGGCTCCACCGCCGCCGCCAAGGCCAGGGCCAGCAGAAACGGCAGCAGCCACCGCAGCAGATACCGCACCCCCAGCCACAGCAGCACCGCCCAAACGGCCCAATAGGCAGTCCGCACCAAAAAAGCCCGCTGCTTTTCCTGCATTTTTGTATGCTCCCTCCTACGAAAACAGTTGTGTTTTGTCAAACAACATGGTATGATAATGGCCAAAAGAAACGGCGGGGCCGCGTCTCCGCCGGACACATCAGCGGAGGTTTACGGCCATGAGCAATCAGAAGTATTACATCGTATCGGCAGAGGCCCTGCCGGAGGTATTCATCAAGGTGGCGGAGGCCCGCCGGATGCTCCAGGTGGGCGAGGCGGCCACCGTGGGCGAGGCGGCCCGGATGGTGGGCATCAGCCGCAGCGCCTTTTACAAGTATAAGGACGCCGTGCAGCCCTTCCAGGACATGAAGGCCGGCCACATCATCACATTTTACGCCCTGCTGAAGGACAACCCCGGCGTGCTGTCCAACTTCCTGTCTATTTTTGCCAATTCCGGCGCAAATATTCTCACCATCAACCAGACCATCCCCACCAACGGCTGCGCCGGCGTCACCATCTCCGCCGAGACCCGGGATATGGTGGAGGATCTGGAGTCCATGATGACCCGGGTTTCCGCCGCCGAGGGCGTGCTGAAGTTCGAGGTCCAGGCCGCCTGACCTACAGTATATGCGGATATAGTATATGCATAGATAACACCCCCCGCCCTGCCAAATGGCAGAGCGGGGGGTGTTCAGCTTGTCAAAAAATACATGCGCCAGCCCCCGGCGGAATCCGCCGGGGGCTGGCTCTATAGGGGGTGGGGCATCTCAGCTCGTGGGATGGGGATCATCCCAGGCTGTTTTTCCGTTTAGCGGGAGTGCTTTTTGCGGGGCAGAACCACAACAGCGGCAGCCAGCAGAGCAGCGGAAGCCATCACCAGGACCCACAGGGCGGTGTTGCTCTCGTCGCCAGTCTTGACAGCGGGCTTGTAGTTGGGATCAGCGGCGCCGCAGACGGTGCACTTGCCATCCTTATACTGATGGCCGGTGGCCTTGATGACCTCGCCCTTCTTCACAATCTCGCCGCAGATGGTGCAGCCTTCGTCGCCGGTGTAGCCATCCTCGGTGCAGGTGGCAGCCTTGGCACCCACCAGCTTGATCTTGTGACCCAGAGCGGGGATGACCTCGCCCTTCTTCACGGTGACGCCGCAGGTCTTGCAGACCTCATCGCCGGTGTAGCCGTCCTCGGTGCAGGTAGGCTCCTTGGCACCAACGATCTGGGTGTCGTGGCCGGTGGCGGGGATGACCTCACCCTTGGTGATGACCTTGCCGCAGGCCTTGCAGACCACGTCGCCGGTGTAGCCATCCTCGGTGCAGGTGGCGGCCTTGGCGTTCACGGTCTCGGTCTCGGTGTGCAGGTCAGCAGCCAGAGTCTCGGCGTTGTTCACGGTCTGATCGTTGCGCTCGGTCTCGGTAACGGTGACGTTGATCTTGTCCAGAGCGGTGGGATCATTGACGGTGAAGGTCAGGGTGGCCACGGTGGAACCGGCGGTCACGCCGTTGAGGTCCACATAGCCCAGGGTGACCTTGCCGGAAGCATCCTTGTAGGAGCTGTACTGGGTGTTGAAGGCCACGTTGGTCAGGGTCAGGTTGGCGGCATCGTAATCCACGGTGAACAGGCCGTTGGTGGCAGCATCCTTGGCCAGGACGTTGACGGTGACGGTCTTCTCATCGGCGGACACGGTGACGTTGGAGGCGGTGGCAGTCTCGGCGGCCTCACCCATAGGCAGGTTCACCAGGGTAGCCACGGGGGCAGCGGCGTTCAGGGAGCCGTTGGCAGCCTGGGTCTGGGCGCCGTTGTAGCGCTGGACCTGGGCGGGATTCAGCTTGACGGACTCAGCGGTATAGACGGTGCCGTTGTTCATAGCCTCCACCAGAGCATCGGTGGCCTGCTGGTTGTGGTCGATGGTGCCCAGCAGGGTGGCGGGCCACACGCCGTCGCCGAAGTTGCCGATGTCGGCAGCTTCCCACTTACCAGTGTCCTCATTCAGGAGGATGCGGTAGACATGGCTGGCGTCGCCGGTGCAGTTGGCCAGGTACAGAACCAGCTCCTCATTCTCAACGGTGGCATACAGGGAGTCATACATGTCGCCCTCGTCGGTGGGATTGGCGGCATAGCCGATGTCAGACAGGTTGGATTTCATGATCTTCAGGAAAGCGCTCCAGCTCTCCTCGCCGGTATCAGGATCCACCTCGGGGAAGGCTTCGATGGCCCAGATGTTGCCGACGTCATCCGTCAGCAGGAACATTTCAGCCAGGGTCTCCTCAACATCGTCCTCATCGGCATCCACCATGACGGAGCCAACGGAGGTGATGGAGGTGAAGTAGGAAGCGTCAGCCACGAACAGCAGATAAATCTGGAAGTTAAAGGCAGACAGATCCATGTTGGTGGGAGACTTGGGAGGCAGGAAGTAGGTGTAGTACGCGCTGGCCAGCAGAGGATTGGCCTCGGTGGAGAAGACCATGCTGTACTCCATATCCCACATGGGGATGTCGCCCTCGAAGCCGTTGTAGTCGGCCAGGGTCTTGCCGGTATCCAGGTCCAGTACGTGCAGGTCGAAGCCCTCGCCGTCCTCCACGTAGACTACGCCGTTGCGATAGTCGAAGGTGGTGGAGGAAACGGTCTTCAGGGATTCAAAGGCAACCAGCTTCTTCCAGGTGGTGTCGTGCTCCATATCCCAGGTGTAGAACTGGGCATCGCCGTTGGTATCCATCAGTGCGCCCACCAGGGTGGTGTCCACGGTCTGGACGGTGACAACGCAGGAGGCGGTGGCGGTGGGATCCTTGATGGAGGCCGCCGTGATGGTGGCAGTACCCTTGTTGACGCCGGTGACGATGCCGCGCTCGTTGACGGTGGCGACAGTCTCATCGGAGGACTTCCAGGTCACGCCGTCGGGCTTCACGCCGAAGGGGCTGACCTCAGCGTTCAGGGCAGTGGTGCCGCCCTTGTACATCTTGATGGACTGCTTATCCAGAGTCACGGACACGGGGCCGCTGAGCTCTTCCTTGTTGAGGTTGATCTTGTAGGTGGCGGTGTTGTCGGCGTAGTCGGCGACCTGAACCAGCAGGTGGTCAACGCCCTCGGCCTTGCTCAGATTCAGGGAGATATCCGTGGCAGCGCCCTCGGCAGCACCCTCGGGGGAGCCGGCGGTGCGGTCCAGAATGGACATCTCGTCATAGTCGATGAGGAAGGCGGCCGCCACATAGCGGTTGTCCTGAGCGGTCAGGACCAGGCTGCGGGTGCCGGTCTCAACGTCTTCCTTGAAGTACACGTTGGACAGGACAGGCTCGGTCCGGTCGATGTAAGCGGTGTAGGTCTGGCTGGCGCCATCGCCCAGGGCATCCCAGTTGGTGGTGGCATTGCCCTCGGCATCGTAGGTCACGTAGTACTCGGGAGCCTCGGTGACCTTGATGGTGATCTTCTCACCCTCAGCAGCCTTGGTGGGGGCATTGTTGATACCGATGTAGCTCTGAGCATTGCGCCAGCTGCCGCCGTTGGTGTAGTAGTAAGCGCCAGCGGTGGGAGAACCGGACGCCTTATCATAGTAGACATTGCCGTTCTCGCCGGTGATGGTCGCCCGAGAATCCGCAGCGTTGCGGATCAGGGAGAAGTAAGCACGGGCGAACACGGTGGTGTCGGGGTTGATGGCGGCGCGGTTGGGATCATAGGTCTCATCCACGTAAGGATTGCCGCCGAAGTAGTACATGCCGGAATCGCCGGCATACTGGACGGTCAGGGACTGATACTTGGTGGCGTTCTTGTTGTAGGCGTACATGTAGGGCACACGGGACTCGGTCTTGGCCTCATGATACTCCAGATAGCTGCCGATATCGAACATGGAGGGATCGGTCCAGCTGCCGTAGTAGCCCAGGACGGGGATGGAATGGCTGTCGCCCTTGACACCCTCGGCGGAGGCAACCTCGTCGGCGTACACATAACCCTCGACATAGGTACCGGCGTTGTCGCTGTCCTTGTCATACTTGTCCAGGCCCAGGACCTTGGCATTGACTTCCACATGGACGCTGCCGTTTGCAGGGATCTCCACGGTGCTCTTGTTCAGCTGCTGGAAGAACAGGTAAGCATCGTAGGTGTCGATGTTGTTGTCGTTGTCGAAGTCGGCGTTGTCCTTATTGGAGATGGAATCCAGGGCGCCGGTGACGTAGTCCAGGAGCGCCTGGCCGTCAGCCTTGGTGACCTTGCCGTCGCCATTGAAGTCGCAGTTGGCAAGACCCGCGGGAGCGGTCATCTCCACCACCTGGCCGTCCACGGTCCAGGTGACGTTGGAGGTCAGGTCGGTGGTCCAGGTGTCCTCGAAGTTCACCACGGAGCCGTCGTCGAACTGATTGGCGAAGACATCCTGGGTGAAGAAGTCGGCGCTGAGGTTGAAGGAGGTCGCAGCATCCTTCAGGTTGTAGATGGTGAAGCCGAAGCTGTACTCGCCGGTGCGGGCGGGATCGTCGCCCAGCTCCACCTTGACCTTACCGTCGGCAGCGCCGGCGTTGGCGTTCTTATCCATCATGATGTAGGTGCCGGCGGAAACGGCAGCGCCCACGTTGGCAAGGCCGGCGCCCTGCTGCATGACGGAATAGTAGCCGTTCTCACCCTCGCCGTAATCCTGATACATGGGGACAGCGGTGGACATCAGCAGGGACTGAGCCAGAGCACGGGCGGTGAGGCCGGTCTTCTCCGTCAGCTTGTTGGCGCGGACGTACTGGGCCACCACAGCGGCCATACCGGCAACCTGGGGAGAGGCCATGGAGGTACCGGACATATTCTGGTAGCCGCCGCCATTCTGCAGGGAGTAGATATTGCCGCCAGGAGCGGTGATCTCAGGCTTCAGCTCCAGGGAGCCGGGAATGCCCCAGGAGGAGAAGTCGCTCATGGTGTAGTAGCTGCTGTTGTAGACAGAGGAGCCGGGCTTGGCACCAACGGTCATCTTGCCGGTGTAATACACCAGGCCGGAATCAGTGGTGTGCTTCTCGGCGTTGGCCTTGATGGTCTCGCCGTAGGCCTGGGTCACGGAGACGCAGGGCTCTGTCTTGGTGTAGTCGCTGAGGTCCATGTTGATGGTGCCAGCCTGGTTGTTGACGATGATGGTGGCAATGGCACCGGCAGCCACAGCGTTCTCGCCCTTCTCATAGAAGGAGATGGTACCGCGGTTGCACAGGCCGATCTTGCCCTTGAGCAGGTCGGCCACGGCGGCGAAGTCTTCTTCCGTGCCGCCGGCATCCACGTACACGAACTCATGCTCACCGGCAATGGTGGTCATGGGCAGGTTGGTATAGCCGGAGGTCTCGCTGTAGATCTCCTTGTTGCCGGCCACTTCGACGAAGTTGCCGGTAGCGCCGTCGTTATCCACGGAGGCGACGCCCAGAGAGTTGGTGTAGGAGCCGGGGCTGCCGTTGGTGGCCCAGCTGACGCTCTCGGCGTAGGGATAGGCATAGGGGGTGTTCTCGAACCAGTGGCCGGAGTTACCGGCGGACATGGCAACGACCATACCGCTGTTGACAACGGCCTCCAGGATGGCCTGGTACTTGGCGTCGGACTGACGGGACATACCGGGGTTGCCGCTGCCCAGAGACAGGTTGGCGGAATCGCAGCCCAGGATCATAGCGTCCTCGATGGCTGCCATGTAATCGGAATCGTAAGCGCCGCCGCCCTTACCGAAGACCTTCATGGTGTACACCTGGGCATCAGGGGCAACACCCTGGGTCAGAGCGGTATCCAGAGCGGGAGCGAAGGAACCGTCGGCCTGCTCAATGTAGCGGTTGCCGGCGGCAATACCGGTGACGTGGGAACCGTGGTCACCCTCTTTGTCGTTGTCGTGGGTGACATCCACGTCGGCGTCAATGTAGTTGAAGCCGAAGGGGATCTTGGCGCTGACATACAGGTCGGAGGCCTTCAGGTCGCCGTTCTTCTTGAAGGCGTTGAGCTTCTCCAGCTTGTCAGCGTAATCCGCAGAGGTGACGGGGGTGATGCCCAGACCCTTGACAGCGTAGCTGTAAGCCGCGCCGCTGAGGGAGGGATGATCCGTATCCGCGCCGGTATCGATGATGGCTACCTTGGAGCCTGCGCCGGTATAGCCGTTGGCCCAGGCAAAGTTGGAGCCGATCATGTTGGAGGAAGTGGCCATGTTGGGATCGGTGGTCTCGGATTCCTTGACCACGCAGGGCTCATAGCGGGTCTCGATCAGGACCTGCTTGACGCCCTTGACGTTCTCGATCTTCTCGATCTGGCCATACTCCACATTGGCGGAGATGATGTTGGTAGCCAGGGTCAGATTCCAAACCACATCCAGAGACTGGCCGTCCAGGGCCTTCTTGGAGATGGTCTTGGCCATCTTATCCTGCTTGGATTCCAGCTTGTCGCGATACTTCATCGCCTTTTTGCTGCCAGAGGCGATGTCGGACGCGGAAAAGCCCTTGTCCAAGGTGGAGGGGTCGCTCAGCACGATGGAGACGCGGACCACGTCCGTGTCGGCATACTGCTGCTGGGCGTCTTCCTCAACAGCCGCGTTTTCCTTGATGGGCAGCTTGATGTTGTCCACTTTTTCCCAGGTGATACCGTTGTTCTCGCCCTTGGTCGCAACGGAGCTGCTGCTCATGGCCCAGGTGGGGGTCACGAGACTCAGCGTCAGTACGAGGGCAAGCACCACGGCCATCGCCCGTTTCAGGGTATGCGCGTGTTTCATATGCGTACTCTCTCTTTCTCCGGTTTATACCGGTAAAGTTGGATACCGGATCGGTGTGGGCCGCCGTGATGCCCTATCAGCCGGCCTGTCCGATACAGCTATGGTTACTATACCATGTTTCCTTGTCCAGCGCAATGAAAAAGTCGTGTAATTTGCTACAAAATTTATAGAAATTTCGACAAAAACAAAAATCGGCACTTTGTTCGCGCTATAACGACACATTGTGAGTTTTTACACAAAACAGGAATCATGAACCATTTGGTTTGGTTATTTCAACACTTTCACGCGATAAAGTTCAACGAATTACTCGGCTAAATTCTGGACCATTCTCCGTGTATGGCGGTTTGGCGTCGTTTTATCTCGCTTATTTCGACAGAGTGTTCATTAACGTGTGTCGAGATTTGAATAATGTGGAATTTTATGCATGCCTGGTTGAACGGGGATTGTGAACAATTTTTGTACAAAACGCCGGAGACCCGGAGGCCGTTTCCGGTCTCCGGGTCTCGCGGGTCACTCTGTCTCCGGATCAGAGACAGGTGTCATATTCAGCGGGTGTGCTTCTTGCGGGGCAGGACCACCACAGCAGCAGCCAGCAGAGCGGAGACGGTCAGCAGCATGACCCACAGGGTGGTGTTGCTGTCGTCGCCGGTCTTGACGGCGGACTTGTAGTTGGGGTCGGTCTCGCCGCAGTCGGTGCACTTGCCATCCTTATAATGGTGGCCGGTGGCCTGGACGGTCTCGCCCTTCTTCACGGTCTCGCCGCAGACGGTGCAGACCTCGTCGCCGGTGTAGCCGTCCTCGGTGCAGGTAGCGGCCTTAGCGCCTACCAGCTGGGTCTTGTGACCCAGAGCGGGGATAACCTCACCCTTCTTCACGGTCTCGTTGCAGACGGTGCAGACCTCGTCGCCGGTGTAGCCATCCTCGGTGCAGGTAGCGGCCTTAGCGTTCACCAGCTGGGTCTTGTGACCGGTGGCGGGGATGACCTCGCCCTTGGTGATGACTTCGCCGCAGATCTTGCAGACCTCATCGCCAGTGTAGCCGTCCTCGGTGCAGGTGGCGGGCTTGGCGTTCTTCAGCTCGGGGTTGTGGCCCACCAGCTCCAGAGCGGCCAGCAGGGTGGCGTAGTTATACACCAGCTCCTTCTGGGCGTCGGTGAGGGCGTTGTACTCGGCCAGCAGCTGGCGCAGGTAAGCCTCGTCCTCCTTGGTCAGATTCTCGATGGGCTTGAGGGCCTCGATCTTCTTGATCAGCTCCAGCACCGCCATTTCATCGGCGTTGTTGGGGTCGGCATCAATATACAGATATCCGATGGCAGCGGGGCCGGTCTGGCCGGACAGGCTGTAGGCCGTGACACGGTAGGCATAGGTCATGCCGAAGTGCAGGGCGGTGGTATCGGTATAGGTGCAGGCGGTGAGATTCTCCGCCAGGGTCTCGAAGCCATCGAACAGCCAGGTATCCTGGGTGTCGTCCTGGATGTGGACCGCAACGCTGCGCTCCACCTTATAGACGATATCCTCGGCATTGGACTGCTTGGCAGCGGTCCAGGTCAGCAGGGCGTTGCGGACGCCGGTCTCCGTCACGGTGAGATCCGTGGGCGTGAAGTAGCTGGCATCCATGACGTTGACGCTGCCCTTTTCGGTGTTGAAGTACTTGTCCCAGACATAGGCGGTGTAGCCCACAGCGCCCTGGGGATAGTACAGGTTCAGGCCCCAGTCGTTGTACACGAAGCCACTGGTAGTGGTGGTGCCCCACAGGCCCACGAAGTTGGCGTACAGGGCCACGTTGGCATAAGCGCCGGTCAGGGACACGGTGGTCTCCAGCAGAGGAGCGGTCATGCCGTTGAAGTAGTAATCCTTCAGGTTCTCGCAGCCGAAGAAGGCCTTGGTGCCGATGCGCTCCAGGGTGGTGGGATAGCTGACGCTCTTGAGGAACAGGTTGCCGGCAAAGGCGTTGCCGCCCACGCGGATGGTGCCCTCGGGGATGCGGTAGCTCTCGGCGGTGCGGCCCTCGGGATAGTAGCGCAGGTTCGCGCCGTTCTTATCGAACAGGACGCCGTCCACGCTCTTGAAGTACAGGGAGCCGTCGGCCACATAAATGTTCTGCAGGCTGGTGCAGTCGTTGAAGGCCACGGAGGTGTCAGTGACGCCGCAATCCTGGATGGAGGCGGGCAGAGTCAGCTCCGTCAGAGCTTCGCAGCCCACGAAGCCCCGGCTGGGGACGGCGGTCATGCTCTTGGACAGGGTGACATTCTTCAGATTGTCGTTGTAAGCCAGTGCGCTGCCGCCCATCTCGGTGACGGTGTCGGGAATGACAATGGTCTCCAGGCCGGTCTTGGAAATGGCGTTGGCGCCGATGCTGGTCAGGCCGTAGGGCAGACGCAGGCTGGTCAGATTGGGACAATTGTAGAAGGCGAAGGTGCCGACGGTCAGGCCGTTGGCGGAATCCTCGAAGTAGATCTCCTCGATCTTGGAGCTGGAGAAGGCGTAGCTGCCCACCTTGGTGACGCTGGCGGGAACGATGACCTTCTTCAGGCTGGTGTTGTTCTGGAACATCTTATCGGGGATCTCGGTCATGCTGGCGGGCAGGGTGAACTCGGTGGTCTCATTGCCCTGGGGCCAGATGTAGATATCGCCGGTATCCTTCAGCATGACAACGCCGTTGGAGGACGCATACACGGGGTTGTTGACGTCCACCACGATGTTCTTCAGGCCGCTGGCCAGATAGAAGGCATCCTTGGCCAGGCTGGTGACGGAGGCGGGGATATTGACCTCGGTGACATAGGCGGTCTTGTTGTAGTTCAGATAAGCAAACGCCTTGCTATCGATGGATTGCAGGGTGCCGGGGAAGGCCAGCGTCCGGGCCTCATAGGGCTGATAGAAGGCGCTGTTGCCGATGGACTCCAGCTGGGTGCCGGAGAAGTCCAGATTCTGGAGCTTCTGGGCATAGTAGAAGGCCTGCTTGCCGATGGTCTTCAGCTGAGAGGGCCAGTTGATGGTCTCCAGCAGGGAGCAGGAGTAGAAGGCGCGCTCACCGATGGAGGTGACGTTGTCGCTGAGCTTCACGGTCTTGACGGCCTTGGCGTTGTAGAACGCGCGCTCGGGGATGACGGTGAGGCTGCCGCAGTCGATGGAAGCGGCGGCGTTGCAGTCATAGAACGCGGAGCCGCCCAGGGAGGTGACGGACTGGGGAATGGTGATGGCCTTCAGAGCCTTCCAGCCGTAGAAAGCGTTGGAGCCGATGGAGGTCAGGCCCTCCTTCAGGGACAGGGCGGTGGCCTTGGCGCAGCCGCGGAAGGCGTAATCGCCCACGGTCTCCACGGTGGCGGGCAGGTCCACAGCCGTCAGCGCGGAGCATTTGCTGAACGCATAGGCAGGTACGGAGGTAAGGCTCTGGCCGAAGGTCACGGTCTTGAGCGCGGTGCAGCCGTCGAAGGCGTGCTCACCCAGGGTGGTGAAGCCATCGGGCAGAGTAATGGACGTCAGCTTGGTGCAGCCCTGGAAGGCGGCGGTGCCGATCTTCTTGAGGCTGGCAGGCAGAGTGACGGACGTGATGGTGGTGTTCTTATAGAACAGGTAGTCGCTGATGGTCTCCACGCCGTCAGGCACGGTGTAGGAGGTGCCCTTGAAGTCCCGGGGCAGGCTCACCAGAACCTTGCCGCCGCCGGCCAGCAGGGTGCCGTCCTCGGTCCGGACGATGCTGGCGCCGTCCTCGATGACATAGCCCTCAAAGGCGGGGCAGCTGACAAACGGGGTCAGACCGAAGGACAGGGTCTCGGCCTTGTAGGAGGCAGGGAAGGTCAGGGTCTTGAGGTTGGTGCAGCCCTGGAAGGCCCTCTCGCCGATGAAGGTGACGTTGTCGGGAACGATGAAGTTCACCAGCGCGGTGCAGCCCTGGAACATCTGCTTGCCGATGGTGGTCAGCTTGGGGGCCACGAAGGTGGTCAGGTTCAGGCTGTTGTAGAACGCGGAATCAAGGCCGGTGGGATCGCCCAGCACGGTGATCTCGGTGAGGCTGCTGCGGGCGAAGGCGTTGGCGCCGATGAAGGTCAGGCTCTCGGGGATCACCATCTCCTCCAGGGCGGCGCAGCCGGCGAAGCAGCTGGTGCCCACGGAGGTGACGTTGGACAGGTCGGGCAGGTGCTTCAGGCTCTTGAGGGTGAAGAACGCCGTCTTGGGCAGCTCGGTCAGGTTCTTGGACAGAGTCACGGAGGTTACAGCCGTGCAGTTGGCGAACTGGTCGCCGTTTGCGTCCATAGAGGTGACGGTGTCGGGAATGGTGATGCTGGTCAGGGCGTAGGCATTATAGAAAATACCGGCGCTGAGGCTGGTGACGCCCTCGGGGATCACCAGGTCGCCCTCCAGGGCCTCGCAGAAGTAGAAGGCCTTGACGCCCATGGAGGTCAGGCCCTTGGGCAGGACGCCGTCGTCGGTGTGGCCCAGGGTCTTCAGGTTCTCGCAGTAGTAGAAGGCGCTCTCGCCGATGACCTTCAGCGTCTCAGGCAGGCTGACGCTCTGCAGGTTGTCGCAGTCGTAGAAGGCCCGATAGCCGATCTCCTCCAGGGAGTCGGGGCAGATGACGTTGAGAACGTAGTCGTTGTTCTTGAAGGCGTTCTCCCCGATGACCCGGACGCCGTCGGGAATGGTGACGGTGCTCTCGGTGCCGCTGTAGCTGACCAGGGTGTCGCCCACGATGTTGAAGCTGCCGGAGCCGGTGGCCTCGGTGACGGTGACGGCCAGGTCATAGGAGGCAGTGCCGTTCTTGGCCTTGGCGGTAACGGTGGCCGTGCCGGGCTTCAGAGCGGTGAGCTTGGCATACTGGGTCAGCTCATCGCCCTCGCCGTTGGGCTCAACAGTGACCACGGACTCGTCGGAGGAGGTCCACTCCAGGTTCAGGTCGGTGGCATAGAAGGGCGAATAGCCATACAGCCGGACATTGGTATAGGTGGTGCCGGCCAGCATGGTCACGGAGGAGGTGTTCAGCAGGAACTCGCTCATAGGCACGTCCGCGCCCACCTCGTCGGTGACGGTGACCTGGCACTGGGCCTCCACGTCGGTCCAGACGGAGGACTTGACGGTGATGGTGGCGGTGCCGGGAGCCTTGGCGGCCACGATGCCGTTCTTCACCTCGGCCACGCTGGAATCGGAGGAGCTCCAAACCAGGTTCTGGTCGGTGGCGTCGTCGGGAGTCACAGTGGCGTTCAGCTGGACATAGCCCTTCTGGGGCAGGGTCACAGCGGTCTGGTCCAGAGTGATCTTGGTGACGGCGTTTTCAGGCAGGGTCACGCGATAGGCACACTGGTTCATGGCGTAGTCGTAGGCCACCACATAGAAGGTGCCCTGCAGGAGCTTCTGATAGAAGTCCGTAACGTCGAAGGTGTAGGTATACTCCTCGTAAGCCCGGGGAGAGGTGCCGTCGGCCTTCAGGGCGGGGATGATGCCGTCATAGTAGTTGGAGCCGATGCTCATTTCCTTCTTGCCGTTGTTGACGTTGGTCTTCCACTGGGTGGAGTACAGGGTGGCGCCGGCCAGGCAGAAGTTATCGGCCAGGGTCACGTCCAGGTACTTCCGGCCGTCGTCGCCGGTGCGGAACTGCAGGTTCTCGCGGTCAACGATATAGGGCATTTCACCGTCGGAGGTGAAGTTGAAGGAATAGGTGTTCTTCAGGTTGTCCTGCACGTCGAAGCCGTCCACATAGGCGGCGGCGGTGTAGGTCATGCGGGTGTTGTTGGGGATCAGGTGGATGCCGGTCAGCGGGGGGAAGATCTCGCCCACATAGCCGGGCCGCACAGCGGCGGAGCTGGAGTTGTACATGGCCTTGCGGACATTGAGGCCGTCGCTGTTGAGGTACACCTCGCCGGTGTCGCTGTCGGTGATGGTGACGTTGGTGGTCTTGGCCGCGCGCAGCAGACCGGCCTGCAGGTAATACAGGTTGCTGACGCCGTTGCCGCCGCCCAGGTCCACGCAGATCTTATCGGCGGAGGTGGAGGGGGTGTCGTAGCCCTCGGGGACCACGAAGGGATACATGCCCAGCTTCACCACGTACATCATGGCGTAAACACCGGCCACGTTGGTGGCGTACATCTTCTCGTCCAGGCCGTTGTAGATATCGGCGTCCTCGAAGATGGGGGCCTTGGTCCAGTCGCCGTAGAAGCCCAGGAAGGGCACGGACAGCGCAGGATCGTCGTTGTTGGTCAGCTCCACGAAGCCCTCCACATAGATGCCGTTGGGGAACTTGGCCAGATACGCCCGGTCCGCGTCAGACAGGCGGACGGTGACGGTGACGGTGGCCTCGCCGTTAGCGGGCACGGTGACGGTGGAGCCGCTGAGGGCGCCGCCGGAGACCTTGATGGCGCGCTGGTGTCAGCGGAGAGGACATAGCCCTTCTGGGCGATGTACAGCCCATCGGTGGTGGTGCTCTCGGTCTGGACGGTGGTATTGACGTCATAGGACAGGGCGGAGCCGGTGAGGTTCTTCACCACGAAGCTCAGCTTGTACACGCCCAGCTGGTCGGCGTCGTCGCCCAGCTCGATCTTGGTCTTGTCCTGACCCCGGACATACAGGTAGGCAGGGGTGGTGACGGCCTCGGCCAGGTTCACCATACCGGAGCCCTGCTTGCGGGGGGAGTAAGCCACGCCGTTTTCATCATACAGGATGTCGGCGGTGCTCATCAGCAGGCGGTTCACCAGCAGCTGCTTGTCGGTATCGGAGGCGCCGGGCATCAGGGTATTCACATACTCCAGAGCAGCAGCGGACACACCCGCCAGATACGGAGACGCCATGGAGGTACCGCTCATGTAGCCGTACTGGGCGAAGGGCAGAGAGGAATAGATGCTGCCGCCGGGGGCGGTGATCTCCGGCTTCAGGGACAGAGACGGCAGGGGGCCCCAGGAGGAGAAGTCGCTCATGGCCACGGAGCCCTTTTCGGTCTTGGAGACGGTGAGGGTCTTTTCCTGGGCGGCTTCCATCATCTGGCCGTTGGCCAGGCTGATGCACACGGTGGGGATCTTGTAGTTATCCACGGACATGTTCAGCAGATAGCCGTCGCGGTTGTTATAGATAATGCAGCCCGCAGCACCGGCAGAGGCGGCATTGAGCTGCTTCTGCTCGAAGGACAGGCCGCCGCGCATGACCACGGCGATCTTGCCGGTGACGTCCAGGCCCTGGTAATCGGCGGTGTCGCCGGTGTTGGGCACCATGACGTACTCATAGGTTTTGGAGCTGTCATTGCCCAGCAGCAGGGCGGTGAAGTCGTGGCCGGACACGTCCTGATAGGGGACGCGGCCCTGGGCGGTGACAAAGGCCGCCGTCTCGTTGGCGTTGACGGAGGCAACGGACAGCGCCGCGTCATAGGAGGACGAGGAGCTGATGATGCCGGTGTCGGGGTCGGACACGGAGGTGAAGTCACCCTTTGCGCCGCCCTGGGAGGAGGAATAGGAGTTACCGGCGGAGCAGTTCAGCAGGATACCGGCGGACTTGACCAGGTCGTAATACTTGGTGGTCAGGTCGCCCTCGGCCTCCCGGCCGAAGCCGCCGTTGGAGCCGAGAGACATGTTGATCACGTCCACGTCCAGCAGCAGGGCATCGTTCAGGGCCGCCAGGATGGTATCCGTGGAGGCGCCGTTGGTGGAGTCGGAGAATACCTTGAAGATGGCCAGCTGGGCCTCGGGAGACTGACCGGCGAAGGTGACGCTGCCGTCGGCGTCCACGGTCTTGCCGGCGGTGATACCGGCCACGTGGGTGCCGTGGTCATTGCCGTACTTCTCCACGGCGTCGGCGGAGGGGATCACGTCCGCGTCCGCGTCGGCATAGTCGAAGGCGAAGGGCACCTTGCCGCTCTTATACAGGTCGTCCTCGGTCAGCAGCACCAGGGAGCTGGAGCTGTGCTTCTGGGCATACCAGAGGGCGGCATAGCTGTAGGCGGTGACGTTGGTCTTGCCGTCCTCCCCCTGGCTGAGGGTATACAGCAGCTTGCTGAGGCTGGACTTCTGCAGCTTCTGCACGGCAGGAGCGTTGGCAAAGGCCTCGTGGTTCACATCCAGGCCGGTGTCCAGGATGCCGATGAGCATCCCCTCGCCCTGATACTGGGTGTTGTTGGAGTAGGCCGCCACTTCCGCGGCGGTCAGGGCCTGGCCCAGAGTGGCCGAGCCCATGGAATCGGTGTAGTAGGTCTGGCACAGCACCACGTCCTCTACGCCGCTGATGTTCTTGATGTCATGGATCTTGCCGTAAGGCACCTGGGCGGCAAAGCCGCTGACCACGGAGGTGTAGCTGAAGGTGAAGGAGCTGGGAATGCCCTTGCTTTCCATGGTGTTCATCACGGAGAGCTGCAGGTTGGCGATGTCCTTCAGCTGGGCCTTGGCTGCGTCCGTCTGCTGGAAGTCCAGCATGGACATACTGGCATTGGTGCGGTTGCGGACATCCAGCAGGCTGTCTGCATCCAGCTGCACAATGACCTTGACCATTTCGTCGTCTGCCGGGATCTCGGACCTGGACACCTTGCTGGAGTCCATGTTATCCTCGAAGATCGCCAGACGGTCGCTGTCTGTGAGCTCATTGGTCACATCGGTGGCCGTCAGCCCGGTCTCGGGGTCAGACGGCGTCAGTTCCGCCGCCATGGCGCTGACCGGCAGGACGCTGATGAGCATCATCAGCACCAGGACCAGGGACAGCAGCCGCTGCGGCATTCTCGTCTTTTTCATCGATCGACTTCCTTCCTGTTTTTTTCGTTCCGCTCCCCTGCTGTGTTGAGGCGCTTTCCGATTGCATAATTATACTTCCTTTCTCCTGCAAAAGCAAGGAATTTCTTCCAAAAACAAGGATTTTTTCAGGAAACGTTTCCGGTGTTTCCGCCGGGTGGACGGCCGGTTGGTGCTTTTTTCTGATGCTTCGATATCACGTCACCGTGATAAACGATCCATTGTTTTTTGTACTTATCTCACGAACAGTTTCCTGGCTCGGCGTCCGTGTTGGACAAATCCGCCAAAATGTCAGCCTCCCCTTTTCCGCCCCGCTGATTCCGTCCGCAATACACGCACATTTGTGTTTGTTCGCACCGGGTGGACGGCAGCGGAAAAACCTGGAAATATCTTCCATGAATTCTGCGTATATTTTTCAGCATTCTTCCAATATTTCCACTTTACAGGGCCGTTTTGATCAAATGATTCGGTGCGGCGTATCCACAAAAGGGGGCAAAAAAGCCGCCGCTCCCGCGGGAGCGGCGGCAGATATTCACTTCACCTGGCGGCCATGGGACCAGACGGCGGTGATGTTGTGGCGGTGGAGCATATAGAGGGACCGCTCAAAGCGCTCCCGGACCGTCAGGGGCCGCACCGGCTCCGGGAAGTCCCCGTCGTCCACCACGATGGCGTGGAGGGGCTGGCCCACGGCGAAGCCCTCGCCGCCGCCGAAATACCGGTGCCCGGCGGTAGTGCCCAGATAGTACCCCTCCGGCACGGTCAGGAAGTCCTCGGACCAGTCGGTTTCCATGCGCCTGATCTTGGAGGCCCGGATGCTCATGGTGATGACCTTGTACATGGGGAGCTGTGCCCCGCCGGCGATGTCGGACCCCAGGGTCACCCAGATGCCCTGCTGCAGCATCTCCCGCACCGGGGAGACGCCGCTGCACAGGTTGATGTTGGACCCGGCGCAGTGGGCCACCACCACCCCGGCCCAGCGGATGGCGGCGCACTCCCGGGCGTCGGAGTGGACGCAGTGGGCCATGACGGTGTGGTCCTTCCAAAGGCCGTATTTGTCATAGGTCTCCCAATACTGGGCGCAGTCCGGGTGCAGCTCCTTCACCCAGGCGATCTCCCCCCTGTTTTCCGACAGATGGGACTGGACGTACAGCCCCCGGTCATTGGCAATTTTCCCCAGGGCGGCCATAAGATCATCGGAACAGCTGGGGGTGAAGCGGGGGGTGATGATGGGCCTGACGTGCTCAAAATGGCAGCCGTCCAGCCAGCGCAGGGTCTCGGAGACGGACTCCTCCGTGGTCTCCTGGAGAATGCCGGGCAGGGCGTTGCGGTCCATGTTCACCTTGCCCACATAGCCCGTGACCCCGGCCCGCTCCAGCTCCTCCATGAGGATCCAGGTGGCCTCGGTGTGCAGGGAGGAGAACATGCACACCCGGGTGGTGCCGTTGGTGATCAGGTCGGAGGCCAGGCGGCGATAGGTCCGGCGGGCAAAGTCCGGGTCTGCGAACCGGGCCTCGGTGCGGAAGGTGTAGGTATTCAGCCAGTCCAGCAGGGGCAGGTCCATGCCCATGCCCAGCATGGGATACTGGGGCGCGTGGAGGTGCATATCCACAAAGGACTGCATGATGAGCCGGTCGCCGTAGTCCGTTATGGGGGCGGAGGCCAGGGCCTGGGGCAGCGCGTCATAGACCCCCTGCACCACGCCGTCCTCCAGCACCAGATAGCCGTGCTCCCGGATGTCCAGCTCCCCCAGCCGGGGGGCCTGGATGATGTTGCCGCGTAAAACCTGTGTCATACCGCATCGCTCCTTCAGAAAAAAATAGATGGGCGCCCCGCCGGTTCACCGGCAGAGCACCCATAGCAGGGCCGTGGGCGGCCCCGTAGAAACGCCTTGCACCATATCCGCAAGGCTATATGAGCTTCCGTATGTTATACCCTGAGTATAGCACACTCAGGGGCGATTGGCAAGGTTTTCATTCCCGATGATGTCCACCACCTCGCCGATGTACATCCGGTGGACCGGCTCGTCCCGATAGAAAATGTCCTGAACGTCCTGGGGGATCTGGTCCAGGGCGAAGTCCTGGCAATAGAGCTTGCGGCAGACCAGGGTGGTCTCCGCCTGGTAGAAGGTGATGCCCTGGGGCAGGAACTCCGGCGTCAGGCCCGCCGCCGCCACCTTGTCGCCGTCCCGGCCGGAGGTGCTGCCCAGCAGGGACAGGGCCCGGCGCTGCTCCTGGGGGTAAAAGCTGACGGTGAAATAGTCGTTTTGCTCCATGAATTCAAAGGTATAGCGGTTCTTTTTCACATACACGGTGGCCACCGGCCGTCTCCACAGGGTGCCCAGACCGCCCCAGCTGATGGTCATGGTGTTGTAATGCTCCGGGGTCCCCGCCGTGACCAGGGCCCATTGCTTGTCGAATTTCCGGAATACGTCCGCTTCCAGGTGCATCATACCGGCACGCTCCTTATTATGAAGTAAGGCCATTGTACCACACCCCGCCCCCCGGGGCAAGACGGAGATTTCCGGCGCCCACAGGAAAAGGGCGGACGCCGGCGTCCGCCCTGATCTTTATCCGAACAAAAGGATGCACCACCAGATGGCGCCGATGACAGATACGACCAGCCCCAGCAGGAGCATGATGCCCCGGGCCAGGTCCGTGGCCTGGAGCTTTTCCGAGTTGTCATAGAAAAAGCCCAGCAGGAATTTGTCCAGGGCGATGGCGGGCTTCAGCAGCAGGGGGAGCACCAGGCCCAGCAGCAGGAACAGCCCCGCCGTGAGAAATTCCCCGGACCGCCCGGCAATGCGGGTCTGGTGATTGCCCAGGGCCATGCTGTACAGCGCGTTATCGGTCAGGCCCGGGCTGAACCCGGCCTTCTCCTGCACCAGGGTGCTGATGGACCAGCTGTCGCCCGCTGTCATGAACGTTCCGGCGGCGGTGTTGTAGGTGATGTTGCGGACCACGCCGTCCATGGCCATTTCCGCCGCCCGATAGGAGCCGTTTTCCGCCAGGGACAGGGTAAACTCCGCCGTCTGCCCCGTGGGGGAGTGAATGCGCAGGCGGTTGTCCTCCGTCACCTCCACCGTGGAGCAGCCCGGGCGGGTATAGGTCCTGCCTTGTTCCCCGGCGGCCATGCGGTAAAAGCCGCCGTAGTTCCACACGCCGGGGCGCAGGCCCCACACCAGGGCCGAGACCGCCAAGAGCACTGCGGCGGCCAGTTCGATTTTCCAGATGATGCTTTTCATGATGGATTCCCTCACCTTTCCAGCGAATTTCCGTCTGTTGCAGCTGTGGTTCTCTGTACAGTTATGTTACTATATTTATGCGCAATTGTCAATCAAAAAAAAGATTTTCGATATCATGCGCACCATCCTTTATAACATTTTTACCGCCGTCAACGGGGGCGCTCCTGTCAGCACTGCCATATTTTGGCGGTTCTGCACCTGCTCCGACGGCAGCGCGGCTCTTGTGTTTTCCTGCCCTATGTGGTAAAATGGCCAAAAAGAAAGGAGATGAGGACGTGACGGATCATCCCGCTTCCCTGCTGCCGGAGCGCGGCAGCTGCACCGGCTGCGGCGCCTGCGCCAGCGGCTGCCCCAAGGGGGCCATTCATATGCTGCCGGACCGGGAGGGCTTCCTGTACCCCACCGTCACCGACGCCTGCATCCAGTGCGGCCACTGCGCCCATATCTGCCCGGTGCGCAAGCAGCGGGAGCCCCGGCCGGAACCGGCGGTGTTCGCCGCCTGGAACCCGGATGCCGCCGTGCGGCAGGCCTCCACCGCAGGCGGGGTGTTCCCCCTGCTGGCGGAGTACATCCTGGACGAGGGCGGCGTGGTGTTCGGCGCGGCCCTGGATGAGGAGCTGCAGGTACGGCACATCGCCGTGAAGGACAAGGCGGAGCTGCCCCGGCTCCAGGGGGCCAAGCCGGTGCAGAGCGACCTGGGCGACAGCTTCCGCCGGGTGCGGCACTATCTGGACCAGGGGCGGCGGGTGCTGTTCTCCGGCACCCCCTGTCAGGTGGACGGACTTTACCACTTCCTGGGGGAGCACCCGGAGCGGCTGCTGACCTGCGACGTGGTGTGCAGCGGGGTGTCGTCCCCGGGGGTGTGGAGCCAGCTGGTGCGGTCCATGGCCTATATCAAGCGGCAGCCGCCGGTGGCCGTGAGCTTCTGCGGCAAGCTGCCGGGGGAAAAGGAGCGGCGGTTCCACGTGCGCTTCGACGGCGGGGCCCAGTATGACGCCCCCTTCGGCAAGTCCGACTTTGGCCGGGGCCTGCGGCAGCGGCTGTTTCTGCGGCCGGTGTGCCACCGGTGCCCCTATGCCAGCACCGACCGCCCGGCGGACCTGACCCTGGGTATGTATCAGCCGCCCCGGGACTTTCACCCGGAGGTGCCCCGATACAGCATCTCTCTGCTGCTGGTGAACAGCGCCAAGGGCGCCCACTATTTCGACACCCTGCCCCTGAAGTGGGAGAAGCTGACGCTGGAGCAGGCGGTGGCCTGCAACGGGGCGCTGGCGGCCCCCACGGCTCCCTCCGTCCAGCGGGAGGACTTTTTCGCCGCCTTTGCCCAGCAGCCCTTCCAGCAGGTGCGCAACCGCTTCCTGTCCGCCGCCCCCTTGCCCCGGCCTCTGGAGAAGCTGCGGAGGATGCTGAAAAAGCGTAAGGAGTAAGCCATGGAAACATTGATGCACACCTGCTGCGCACCGTGCTCCGTGTCCTGCATCCGGCAGCTGCGGGAGGAGGGCATCGAACCGGTGAGCTTCTGGTACAACCCCAACATCCACCCCTATCAGGAGTACAAGGCCCGGCGGGACACGCTGATGGCCTATGCCCCCGCCATCGGCATGAAGCTCATCGTCCGGGAGGACTATGGCCTGCGGGACTTCTGCCGGGCGGTGTGCGGCGACATCGACCACCGGTGCGGCCACTGCTATCACATCCGCCTGTGGGAGACCGCCCGCTACGCGGCGGAGCACGGGTACGGCAGCTTCACCAGCACCCTGTTCGTCAGCCCCTACCAGAACCATGAGCTGCTGCGGCAGACGGCGGAGGAGGCGGCCAGCGCCTACGGCGTGGCGTTTCTGTACCGGGATTTCCGGCCCGGGTTCCGGGCGGGCCAGCAGGAGGCCCGGGAGCGGGGATTTTATATGCAGAAATACTGCGGCTGCGTGTTCAGCGAGGAGGACCGCTACCGCAAGCAGATCGACCGGGACCTGAAGCAGCCGGAGAAGATCATCGAGAGCTGAGCTATAAAAAGCATGCTGCGGCAGATGCCGCAGCACGCTTATTTTATGCGATTTTTACAGGTGTAGAAGCTCCTTATAATAGGGCCACAGGCCGGTTTTCTCCGGGCAGAAGGGGGCCAGCTGGCACAGGTCCGTGCCGGGGAAGTCGTTGCCCTCGATGATGGCAGGGCCATCGGGGCCGATGGCCATATCCCAGCCCACATGGCCCACCTCCGGAATTTCCAGGGCGGCCTGGCAGGCCAGGGCCTTGGCCTCCTCGATCATGGGCAGCTGATAGCCCACCAGGGGGATGCCGGTGTCGGGGTGCTTGTCAAAGACGTTGAAATAGTCGTCGGTGGCGGGGGAGCAGATCTTGCCGGTGTCGATATCCACCCGGCAGAGGATGCCGCCCTGGCCGGAGTTGTCGCACACGCCGCCGCCCCGGCCCATTTTCAGGGTGATATAGGCGATGTGCACCTGGCCGTCCACCAGGTCGGTGCAGATGCGCATGGTGTTCACGGACTGGGGATGCAGGCGCGCCATATCGGGATGCTGGGCCTGGACATGCTCCAGCACCACCAGCTTCTTCTCCCGGATATAGTCCAGCATGGCCGCCGGGGATTCAAAATCCTTCACATACAGCTTCTCCACGCCGTTGCCGCAGGAGCCGTGGTTGATCTTGGCGAAGATGGCCTCCTGCCCCTCCAGGAATTGGGCCATCTGCTCCGGGGTGGCGGTTTCGCCGTTGAGGGTGGGGCGGCGGAGATACTTGGCGAAGCGGACGTTAAAGAGCAGCTTGTCGTCAAAATCGTCGTCGTGGGCCATGTCGTTCATGATATTGCTGACCTTCTTGTTGCGGACCCGGGTGAGATAGGTGTCCCGCTGGGCGCCGGTCATGTTGTAAAAGCCGAACATGGTGTAGTCATAATACCCTGCGCCGTAGCGCACGGCGCACCAGAGCATATCGAAGAAGGTGCGGGCCTTGTTCTGGCCGCACTTCTGGTGCACCACGTCGATCATGTGGTTCATCTTCTTGAAGCGGACGCCGGTGAGGACCCGGGCCACATATCCGATCATCGCCATGGTAAAAAAACCTCCCGTTTCTCGTTTTGTCTCCTATCATACCACGCGGGAGACAAAAAATCCAATGTTTTGTGGTTATGCCTGGCAAAAGGCCGGGGCATCAGGAGCCGCCGGTCCGGGCCGGGGCGGGGATTTCGTCGTAAAACACGTCCAGGATCAGGTCGTACAGGGCCTCCTGGTCCACCGTCAGCTCCACCCGGTTGCCGTCGCCCAGGGCGGCCTGGCCGGTGACCCGCAGCATATCGCCGGAGAAGCTCATCCCGGCGGCCTGGGTGGCCAGATACGTCAGCTTGCCCAGGTCCAGATCCGTCAGCACATAGTCGCTGACGGCGTTGTACAGCGGCAGGACGCTGGCGGGGCTGGAGGCCACCCGGGCCTTGGCCTGGCCGATCAGGGCCAGCATATACTGCTTCTGGCGCTGCATGCGGTCCTCGTTGCCGGTGGCGTCGCCCCGGCGGGCCTGGATATACAGCCGGGCCTGCTGGCCGGTCAGGGTCACGTTCTGCCCGGGGTACATATTCCAGCCCCCGGGAACGTTGGTGAAGGGATAGTCGTCCAGCACGTTGACGGTGACGCCGCCCACGGCGTCGTTGAGCCGCCCGATGCCGCCCATGTAAAAGGCGGCGCAGCCGTCGAACTGCAGGCCGTAAAACAGCTGGGACACCGCCTCCCGGCACAGGCGGCAGCTCTCATACAGGCCGTCGCCGTTGGAGAAGGACAGGGCCAGCTGGGTGTGGGCCACGCCGGAAATTTCGCCGGTATCGTCCGGCACGCCGATGTCGCACATGGTGTCCCGGGACACGGAGATCAGGGTCATTTTGTTGGCGTCGGTGTCCAGAGCCGCCACCAGGATCACGTCCGCCTGGTTGTCGCTGCCGTAAGGCAGGGGGGCGGCGGGCTTGTTGTCCGAGTCCACGCCGATCAGCAGCAGGTTCACCATGTGCTCCTTATAGCGGTAGTATTTCCCGTCGTGCAGGACGGTGTAGCTGTCCAGCTGCTCCGTGCCGCCGGGGGTGACGGTGGGGGCCGAGCCTCCGTTCCGCAGACTGCTGCGCCCGTGGAGCCAGATGCCCGCCACAATGGCGCACAGCACCGCCGTCACCGCCATGAGGATGATGAAAATCAGCAGCGGCGTGGACAGGCGCTTTTTCTTCCCCTGCACCGGGGCTTCCTGCTTTTCCTGTTCCATAGGGGTCTCCTTATTTGACAACATCATAGGTCTCCGTCAGCACGCCCTGGACCAGGAAGCGCTGCATACGGTTCTGCCGGTAGCAGGTGGACAGGGTCAGCACCTTGTCCCCGGCCTGGGGAAACAGCTCCCGGCGGTAGTTGGCGTTGATGGCCTCCCCCAGGGAGGCGAAGTAGTCGGCGAACTGCTGGGGGTCCGTGAAGTCGTGGCACAGCAGCAGATGCTCGCTGGAGTGGGGATAGGCGGCGAAGATGGTGTATTCATACACCTTGTCCGGGGTGTAAACGAAGATTTTCTGGTTTTTGGCGAAAAACGCCGCATCGGCGAAGTTGTTCACCTGGGCAAACATGGTCTGGGACTGGCGGTTGTGGCCGTACAGCACCGTCACCGGGTCCTGGAAGGTGGTGGTGTTGTACCGCTGGGAGAAGATGCTGCCGCCGGAGTAATAGGTTTTGTCCACCCCGTGATCGTCGTAAAACAGGTCGTCTGCTGCGCTCTGGACCACGGCGTAGTTGATGTTGGTGCCGGGCACCTCGATCCAGGCGTAAATCTCCGGATTGATGTCGTGGAGGCTGTCAAAGTCCACATTGATGGCCATATATTTGCCGTCGTCCTGGGGGTCCAGGGGCTCCACCACCTGGCCGGTGCGGACGCCGCTGCCCAGCTTATCGCTGACAGACTTACCCCGGACATACTGGACGATAAACAGGATGCAGAAAATACACACGATCACCGCAATAACGGCCACCACCGTCAGCAGGATGCGCACAGGACGCTTCATAGGACATTTCTCCTTTGTTCAGAACGGGAAAAAGGCCCCATAAACGGCTCAGCATTTATGGGGCTCCTCGTTATTGGATGGACTTCGTTATGCCCGGGTGTGGGCCTTTTTGGTGCAGACGTAAGCCACACCGCCGCTGACGGCAATGGCCATCACCACGCTGCCGATGCCCAGGTCGTAGCCGGTCTGGGGGGAGGTGGGGGTGGTGCCGGGCTCATCGTCGTGCTTGGGGCTGGGGACGTAGCCGCCGTCGGCAAAGGCAGTGACGGAGAGCATGCAGCCCAGCATCACAATAACCGTCAGAACAGCAAGAATCTTTTTCATGGTAACATAACCCTCCATTACCCTATTTAGTAATGTCCATTATAATGTCTGCTTACGGAAAAAGCAAGTACTTTTTTGCCGGATCTGAAAAATAGTTCATTCATCGGCAATTGCAGGGCGGTTACACGCCGGTCAGGTCAAAGGCCGGGGTGTATTCCTCCCGGGCGGAGGTGCGCTCCTGGGTGAAGCCGTCCCGGATGCCGCAGTTTTCCATATACCGCACCGCCGCCCGGTACTCCGCCCGGGTGACGTGCCGGGCCAGGGGGCCTGCGGCCCCGGGCTGGGGGGTATACTGGCTCATCAGGGAAAACAGCACCTCCCCGGGGCGGAAGGTCTCCGCCACCCAGTCGATGACCCGGCGGGTGTTCTCCAATTGTCCCGGCAGCACCAGGTGCCGGATCAGCACTCCCCGGACCAGGAGGCCCTCCCGTATTTCCCAGGGCCCCACCTGGCGGAACATCTCCCGGATGGCGGCCCGGGCCGCGGCGGGATAGTCTCCGGCGCCGGACAGCCGCCGGGCCGGCTCCTCCAGGGCGTATTTCATGTCCGGCAGATATACCTGCACCTTCCCCTCCAGCAGGCGGAGCGTCTCCACCCGCTCATAGCCGCCGGTGTTGCACACCACCGGCACCGGCAGCGCCGGCTCCAGGGCCCGGGCCACCCAGGGGGCGAAGTGCCCCGGGGTCACCAGGTTGATGTTGTGGGCCCCCTGGCATATCAGCTCCCGGAATATCTCCCCCAGGCGCTCCACCGTCACGGGCTTTCCCACGCCCTGGGCGGAAATTTCGTGATTCTGGCAGAACACGCAGCCCAGGGTGCAGCCTGAGAAGAAAACCGTGCCGCTGCCTCGGGTGCCGCTGATCACCGGCTCCTCCCACATATGAAGCCCTGCCCGGGCCACCACCGGCCCCGCCGGCATCCGGCAGAAGCCCTCCCCTCTGGTCTCCGTGCGCTCCGCGCCGCACATACGGGGGCAAAGCGTGCACCTCATGTCCGGCGGATGTGGAAGTCCGGCCCCAGGTCCCCGGCCATCCAGTGGCGGCGGCACAGGCTGGTATACCGGTCGTTGGCTCCCAGCACCACCTGCTCGCCCTCCTTCACCACCCGGCCCCGGCTGTCGAACCGGGCGTTGAAGGCGGCCTTCTTGCCGCACCAGCAGATGGTCTTGACCTCCTCCAGCTTGTCGGCCATGGCCAGCAGATAATAGCTGCCCTCGAACAGCTGGCCCCGGAAGTCCACCTTCAGCCCGTAGCACAGCACCGGGATGCCGCAGTCGTCCACCAGATGCACCAGGTAAAATACCTCGTCCTTGGTGAGGAACTGGGCCTCGTCGATGATGATGCAGGCGTATTTCTGCAGGTCCTGGTCGGCCATGGCCCGCATTTCGTCAAAATAGATGCAGGGGTGGGTCAGGCCGATGCGGGATGAGACCATGTGGTCCCCGTCCCGGGTGTCCAGCCGGGGCTTCACCATCAGGGTCTCCTGGCCCCGCTCCTCATAGTTGAACCGCGCCATCAGGGCGTTGGCGGTTTTGCTGGAGCCCATGGCCCCGAATTTGAAATAAAGCTGCGCCATCGTCAGTCTCCTTCTGCGGGCAAGGCCCGCGTGAATTGGTCAAAGGCGGAGGGGATCGCCAGCCGCTGCCGCCGGGCCTCGTCGGCCCAGAGCCAGTCCGCCGGACCCAGGCCCTCCACCTGCACCAGGTATCCGGTCATCTCCCAGCGGATGTGGGTGAAAATATGCCGGGCGTCCATCTGCCGCAGCCAGGCCCGGGGTGTCAGCCCCCACTGCCGCAGCTGCCGGGCCGCCTGCTCCTCCGTCAGCCGGCCGGGCACATGGGGATATTCCCACAGGCCCGCCAGCAGTCCCGTGTCCGGCCGCTGCCGCAGGGCCGTGCCCTCCGGTCCCAGCAGCAGGAACACCGTCTTTTCCTCCAGGCGTTTTTCCTTTTTGGGGGCCCGCACCGGCAGCTCCCGCTGCCGTCCCTGCTCCCGGGCGGCGCAGAAGTCCGCCGCCGGGCAGGTATCGCACAGGGGCGCGCCGCCGGGCAGGCAGATCCCGGCCCCCAGGTCCATCAAGGCCTGATTGAAGGCCCCCGGCTCCTGCCGGGGCATGACGGCCTCCATCCGGCGGCGGAACTGCCGCCGGTTTTTGGGGTCCAGAATGTCCAGCTCACAGCCGCCCACCCGGGCGGCCACCCGCAGCACATTGCCGTCCACCGCCGGGACAGGCTCCCCGAAGGCGATGGACAGGATGGCCCCGGCGGTGTAGTCCCCCACCCCCGGCAGCTCCATCAGCTCCTGATACGTCCGGGGGAACGCCCCGCCGTACTCCTCCGCGATCACCCGCGCCGCCCGGCGCAGGTTCCTGGCCCGGCTGTAGTATCCCAATCCGGCCCACAGCCGCATCAGCTCCCCCTCGTCGCAGGCGGCCAGGTCCTCCACCGTGGGGTAGGCCGCCATGAACCGCTGAAAATAGGGGATCACCGCCGCCACCCGGGTCTGCTGCAGCATGATCTCCGACACCCAGGTCCGGTAGGCGGACACCTCCTCCCGCCAGGGCAGCACCCGGCGGTTCTCCCGGTACCAGGGAAGCAGGGCCCCGGGCAGCCGGGCCAGTCGATTTTCCATCTCATCCATAGGCTAAAACCTCGCGGCGTAGCCGCACCGGCGGCACAGCTCCTCCGACGGCTGCCGCCGGGAAAATCCCTCCCGGATGGCCGCCGCCCGGGGAGAGGCCAGAATTTCCTCCACCGAGCTTGTATACAGGTTCCCCAGGGCCATGCGGCCGTCTCCGTCCAGGCAGCAGGGCACCACCGTTCCGTCCCACAGCACCGCCAGCTGCTGGCGCAGGCCGTGGCAGAACTCCGTGCCGCTTTCCGGTGCCTCCGGGTCCGGCCAATCAAATTTTTCCGCCTGTTCCAGGAAAATATGCTCCGCCAGCCGCCGGTTTCCCCGGCGGTCCGTGGGCAGGGCCAGCACGTCCCCGCCCAGCCGGCGGCTCAGGAAGTCCAGCACCTCGCCGTTGCGGCGGTCTCGTCCCCCGATGTTCCACAGGCGCAGGGCGCACAGAGTGCCCTCCCCTGCCGCCCGGCGGCAGAAGTCCCACGCCCCGGAAAGATACGCCTCCAGCCCCTCCGCCCGGTCGTTTCCCTCGAAGCTGTGCAGGGACACGCTGACCTTGTGGACCCCCGCCAGGGCATGGCCCCGCCGGGGCAGCAGCGTCCCGTTGGTGGTGATGCACACCCGGAAGTCCAGCTGCCGGGCGATGGCCAGGATCTCCTCCAGCTGCGGGTGCAGCAGCGGCTCCCCCATCACATGGAGGTACAGATACGCCGTGTGGCCCCGGAGCTTTTCCGCCAGCAGCCGGAAGTCCTCCGGCCGCATATACCCCGCCGGGCGGCGGGTACCCGGGCAGAAGGAGCAGGCCAGGTTGCACACGTCGGTGATCTCCACATAGGCCCGGTTGAACATGCCGCCGTCCCCCTTTCAAAGCGCTTGAAATGTTATTTTACCACATCCGACGCGGTTTTGAAAGCACCGGGGGCGAAATGTTCAAAAAAAGGTAATGACTTTTCTCCTGCAATGGGTTACAATAGACCCACTTGAATCGTATTGGAGGAATTTCCCCTTGAAAAAGATCTATGACGCGGTAGACCGCTTCTGCGCCCGGCACCCCCGCTTTGGCATCCCGGACCTGATGCGCTGGATCGTCATCGGCAACGTGGCGGTGTACGTTCTGATGCTGCTGACCATGCGCGCCGACGCCAACGCCCTGTCCTTCCTGTATCTGGACGGCAGCAAGGTCCTTCGGGGCGAGATATGGCGCATCATCACCTTCATCTTCGTCCCCGCCAGCAGCAGTCCCTTCTGGCTGGCCATCAGTCTGTACTTCTACTACTGGATCGGCACCTCCCTGGAGCGCCAGTGGGGCACCGCCCGCTTCAACCTCTACTACTGGAGCGGCGTCCTGCTGACGGCCATCGTCACCATCGTGGCCTCCGCCATTTCCGGCACAGGCTATCCCGTGGGCGGCACGGAGTATGTGAACCTGTCCATGTTCCTGGCCTTCGCCTTCCTGTTCCCGGACACCCAGCTACTGCTGTTCTTCTTCGTCCCGGTGAAGATCAAGTGGCTGGCCTGGCTGGATATTGCGGTGTTCGTCATCGGCATTGTGCAGTCCCTGCTGGCCGGCAGCTGGCTGGGAGCCATCCTGCCGGTGGTGGCGCTGCTGAACTTCCTGGTGTTCATCTGGCCCGCCATTGGCGCCTTTATCCGGCGGCAGAAATACCGCCATAATCCCCAGACGGTGAACTTCAAAAAGGCCGTCCGCCAACAGCAGCAGCGGGGCTATCACCACAAGTGCGCCGTCTGCGGCCGCACGGACACGGACTATCCCGACCTGCAGTTCCGCTATTGCAGCAAGTGCGCCGGGTATCACTGCTTCTGCCAGGATCATATCTTCTCCCACGTTCACTTCACCGAGGAGGACCAGTAAAACCGGCCCCGGAAAGGATGGTGCGTCCACCGTGCTGTTTCATAAGCTGCGGGGCCAGATGTCCGAGTCCATGCTGACGGCGGCGTTCGTGGTTTTGTCCGGCGGCCTGCAGGATGCCTACACCTACCTGTGCCGGGGGCAGGTATTCGCCAACGCCCAGACTGGCAACATCGTGCTGTTCAGCGCGTATCTGTTCGAGGGGGCCTGGGACCACTGCCTGCGGTATCTGATCCCGGTGCTGTCCTTTATGGCGGGTATTTTTGCCGCCGAATGCATCCACCGCCGATTCAAGCACCTGGAAAAGGTCCACTGGCGGCAGCTGATCATTCTGGCGGAGATCGCCGTGCTGTTTGCGGTGGGCTTTATGCCCCAGTCGCTGAACACCCTGGCCAACGCCCTGGTGTCCTTCTCCTGCGCCATGCAGCTGCAAACCTTCCGCAAGGTCCGGGGCCACGCCTATGCCAGCACCATGTGCATCGGCAACATGCGCAGCGGCACCGAGGCCCTGTGCGCCTATTTCCACACCCGAGAGCCGGAGGCCCTGCGCAATGCCATGACCTATTTCGGCGTCATCGGCCTGTTCGCCGCCGGGGCCGGGCTGGGAGCGCTGCTGACCGGTGCGTTTGCCGTCCGGGGGATCTGGGCCTCGTGTCTGCTGCTGGCGGCGGGCTTTCTTACCATGTGCATCCCCACGGACCGAAGGGCAAAATAATCGACTTTTTGATAAGCTGAAACCGGCCGCCACCAGGCGGCCGGTTCTTTTATGAAATCATGACGCAAGCCGGTTCCGGAAATAGGGAATTTTCGGCAGCTGCTTCACCAGCAGCACCCCCAGCACCAGGCAGGCGATGGCCTCCCCCAGGCCCACGGTCAGGGCGTTGAGCCCATAGGCCGGCCAGAAGGCGGCGGAAGTGCCTGCCGTCTCATAGGCCAGCACGGCCCCCACCAGCACCATGTTGCACACCACCGGCGGCAGGGCCGCGGTCCAGGGACTGCGGCACCGGGCGGTCAGCAGGGCGGCGATCAGGGTGGACAGTGATCCCACCACGATGTCCAGGGCCCCATAGGGGCTGAACAGGTTGGCGATCAGGCACCCCACCCCCAGGCCCCAGGCGGTTTCCGGGAACAGGAACGGCAGCAGGCACAGCGCCTCGGAGAATCGCACCTGGATGGGGCCGAAGGTCAGGCCGAACACCGCCCCCAGCAGGGACAGCGCGGCGTAGGCGGCCGCCGTCATGGCGGCCAGGGTCAGCTTTTGCGTGTTTTTGTGTTTCATGTGGTACCTCCCATGTTTTGTTTAGAGAACGGCCCCGCCGGGCCGAACGAACGCCTTGCGGCGCTTGGACAGGTCGGGTCCCTGTCGCCAGAGAGTATACCACATATCGTTGAAAATGGGAAGAGGGAAATGCCCCGGGACCCATAACAGACCCCAGAGCATTTTTCAGCAGTAGGTCACCCGCAGACGGTGACAGCGGGTCCGCAGGTCCTCCAGCACCTGGCGCAGGGGTTCGGCATATGCCCGCAGGTCCGGCGGCAGGTCATCCAGGCCCCGAACCACGATGCGGCGGTCATCCGTCACCCAGAACAGGTCCGTCAGACAGTCCCACATGGCATCCCAGTTTTCTCCGTAGTGGGCCGGGAAACCGAAGGCCCGCCGGATGGCGTCCTGCACCATCCCCCAGTCCCGGCAGGACGTCAGGTCCAGAAGAATGCCGCCCTCCGGCATCGGCGTATAGGCGTGAGGGTCCATATTTACGTCACCGGGACGATGACCCGCAGGGCGCCGGTGGTCAGGCTGTGGCTGTCGGTAAGGGCGATGTTGGCGTCGCCCCGGTCATAGCACTGGGCCAGCACCAGCAGGCTCCCCTGGGGCAGCTGAGCCGCCGAGCCGTCGGGATTCAGGCAGGGGACGCCTCCGTCTGCCGCCACGGCGGCCTCATACTCCGAGGCGTGATAGGTCAGCTGATAGTACAGGGGCTGGCCGGTTTTCTGGCTGGTCCACAGGTCCGCGCTGTCCACGGCCTTCACGGTCTCGACAAACCGCTGCACCGACAGCATGGCCGCCACGGTTTCCGAATCCATAGGCAGGGGCCGGTGCTGGTCCTGGGCGGTGACGGTGAAGCCGCTGCCGCTGCGCTGGACGGATACATGTACATCGGCCCAACTGTTCAGAGAATACGTCTCCTCCTGGAGGGACCAGACCGTCATCTCCAGGGAGGTGAGGCTGCCGGTCTCGGAGTACCGGGCCCGCAGGGTCCGCAGGGCCATGCGGTTGTCGATGGCTCCCACGGCGGCATAGATCTTGTCCAGCAGGGTGTCATAGTCCGTGGGCCGGTGCTCCCGGGGAATGGTCATCCGGCTGCTGGACGACAGGTCCAGAGCCACCCGGTAGCATTTCTCCGTGTCGGTGGTCAGGGGGCAGTACACGGCCTCCTGGTCGATCCAGCCGATGGACAGGCCGGACAGCCCCGGCTCCGTGATGGTCTGGCGCTGGGTGGGGTCCTTCAGGTCCACGGCCACCATGCTGCCGCCATGGACATAGTACAGCTTCCCGGCGATGATGGTCAGGGGCTGGGGATAGCTGCCCATTTCCGCCACCACCTCCTCCGTGCCGTCGTCGTGGCGATAGCTGACGGAATAGGTGGCGCCGTCGTCGGACAGGAAGAAGTTATCCACGTTCCACTGCTCCTTCTTCCCGCAGCCGGGCAGCAGGGTCGCCAGCAGCATCAGGGCCAGAAGCCCCGCAGTCAGTCGTTTCATGTCAATCTACCTTTCCCCGGGCCCGGAGGACGTCGTCGGCGGTGATGGTCATCAGGTCCTCCCGGGTGATCTTTTCCATGGCGGCCAGGCGGTTGTTCTGGGCCACCAGAACGTGCTCAAACAGGTTGCGGACGCCCCGGGCGTTGCCGAAGCTGTCGTCCGCCGATTCCTCGGCGATATAGTCCCGGATCAGGGGCTGGGCCTCCTCCGTCAGCTGATAGCAGCCCTTTTTGCACTGCATCCGGAAGATTTCCACCATCTCGTCGGTGGTATAGTCGTCAAACAGCAGGAAGCGGTTGAACCGGGATTCCAGGCCGGGATTGGAGTGGATGAACCGGTCCATCAGGTCCGTGTACCCCGCCACGATCACCACCAGATCGTCCCGGTGGTCCTCCATGGCCTTGAGGATGGTGTCGATGGCCTCCTGGCCGAAGTCGTTTTCCGACCGGCCGTTCAGGGCGTAGGCCTCGTCGATGAACAGCACGCCGCCCATAGCCTTTTCAATGACCTTCTGGGTTTTCAGCGCCGTCTGGCCCACATAGCCCGCCACCAGGCCGCTGCGGTCCACCTCCACCAGCTGGCCCCGGGACAGAATATCCAGGCTCCGGTAGATCCGGGCCATCATCCGGGCCATCATGGTCTTGCCGGTGCCGGGGTTGCCGGTGAACACCAGGTGCAGGGACATATCCGTGGTGGGCAGGTCGTGCTGCCGCCGCAGCTGATACACCGAGGCCATGTTGATGAGGTTGTGGACCTCCTCCTTGACGGTTTGCAGACCGATGTAGCTGTCCAGCTCCGCCAGCAGGTCCTTCATGTCCTCCTTGGGCAGAGGCTCCGGGGCCTCCGACGGCTGCTCCGGGCCGCCGGACTTCTTCTCCGGGGCCTTGTCGGGGGTCTTATCAGAGGTCTTGGGGGCCGCCTTCTCCCCGGGCTTTTCCGCCGGGGACAGGGGCGTGCCCCAGAAATCGCTGTTGACGCTGCGCAGGTTCCGCTCCGTCATGGAGCGGATCACGTCCAGCTGCTGGAGGATGATCTCGTCTTTCTTATCCATTTATCCGCTCTCCTTCAGTCTTATAACTTCACATGGCTGATGGCCCGCAGCAGCAGGGCCGACACGAAGCCCGTCAGGGCCCCGGTGAACAGGGACACCGCCAGCAGAAACGGCAGGTATCCCAGCACGGCGGTGTTCCCCAGGGTGATCAGGGCCGCCGCCATCTGGCCGATGTTGTGGCCCGCCGCGCCGCCGATGGACACGCCGTATACCGACAAACCCGGCAGACGGGACAGCGCCAGCATCACCAGCATGGCCAGCGTTCCCCCCAGCAGGGAAAACAGCAGGGCCGAGGCGTTTCCGGCAAAGAGACTGCCCAGCAGGCACCGGGCCGCCAGGATGCACAGGGCCGGAAGCGGCCCCAGCTGATACAGGGCGAACACCGTGACGATGTTGGCCAGGCCCAGCTTCACCCCCGGCAGGGGGATCACCAGCGTCACGGGAAACAGGTTTTCCAGGGTGCTCAGGCCCAGGGCCAGGGCCGTCAGCACCGCGCACAGCGCCAATTGGCGGGTAGTTATCTTCATGGCGTCCCTCCTATCCCAGCACCGCGTCGGGGCCGCTGCCGCCGCCGGACAGCTGCACCACCACCTGCTCCGGCAGGCACACGATGCTCTGCCCGGCCCGGGTGATGGTTCCGGTGTGGACGCAGTCCTGGCCCGGGCAGTCGCTTTCGCACACCCGGACCCCGGTTTTGTTCAGGGTGACGGTCAGGTGGTAGTCCCCCTCCACGAGGACGGTAAGCTCCTCCGTCAGCCGGTCCAGCCGGACGGTCTGCACCACCTGGCCCCGGTGGAGGATGGTGGCGGTCAGGGGGCCGGAGGACTCCAGGCCGCCATAGTACCACACCGCGGAGAGCACCGCCAGAGCCGCCACTAAGGCCGCCACCGCTCCGTCCCACCAGGTGGGCCGGAGCTTAAGGCTCGATGCACGCATACGCATAGCCGCTTCCCTCGGTTTCCGTCAGTTTATCCGCCAGGCCGGGGGTATACAGCACCTGCCCGTCCTTTGTGATGAGCACCATATCAAAGCCGCCGTTCTGCCGCCAGAAATCCTGGGCGGCCTCCCGGCCCATCACATAAAGAGCCGTGGAATAGGCGTCGGCCATGGTGCCGTTGTCCGCCACGATGGTGACGGACAGCAGGTCCCCCTGCACCGGCCAGCCGGTCTTGGGGTCCAGAATGTGCTGATACACCGTTCCGTCCGGGCCGGTGAAATACCGCTGATAGCCGCCGGAGGTAACGGCGAAGGCGTCGGCCAGGGACAGCATCGCAGCATAGCCCTCCTGCTCCGGGTGCTGCACCGCCACGCTCCAGGCAGCGCCCCCGGGCTTTGTTCCCCGGGCGTACACGTTGCCCCCCAGGCTCACCAGGGCGCTGTCCACCCCGTATTGGGCGAAGATATCCGCCAGCCGGTCGGAGGCGTAGCCCTTGGCGATGCCGCCCAGGTCCATGGCGCAGCCCTCATCCAGGGTGACGCGGGTACCCTCCAGGGTCACGTGCTCCGTCCCCACCAGGGGAAGCAGGGCGTCGATCTGCTCCTGCCGGGGTACCCGGGGGCTGTCGGTGGTGATGCCCCAAAGGGTCACAAGCGGGGCAACGGTGGGGTCAAAGGCCCCGCCGGTGGCCTTGCTCAGGGTCAGGGCGGCGGAGATCAGGTCCGCCGTCTCCTGGGACACATCGGCGCTGCCCTGGGCGTTCAGGGTATAGATTTCGCTTCCCTCCCGGGTCCGGGACAGGGCCTCGTCCAGGCGGTTCAGTTCCTGACCGCAGGCGGCCAGGGCCTCCGAGGCCTTGTCTCCGTAGGCGGCCAGGGTCATATAGGTGTCCATGGCGAACAGGCTCAGCTGTTCCGGCTCCGATTGGACGCCGCAGCCGGAAAGGCACAGCAGAAGCGCCGCCAGCACGGCGCAGCATACACGCTTCATAGCTCCCGCCTGCCTTCCAGGGCACGCATCAGCGTGGCGTCGTCGGCAAATTCCAGGTGGCCGCCTACGGGGATGCCGTAGGCCAGGCGGGTGACCTTTACCCCGAAGGGCTTCAGCAGCCGGGCCAGGTACATGGCCGTTGTCTCCCCCTCGGTGTCGGGATTGGTGGCCATGATGACCTCCTGAATGCCGCCCTGGGCCACCCGGTCCACCAGGGACTTGATCTGCAGATCGTCGGGGCCCACATGGTTCATGGGGGACAGCACCCCGTGCAGCACATGGTACCGGCCGTTATACTCCCGGCTGCGCTCGATGGCCACCACGTCCCGGGGGTCCGCCACCACGCAGATGGTGCTCTCGTCCCGCTTGGGCGAGGCGCAGATGGGGCACAGGCCCCAGCTGGTGAGGTTCTGGCACACGGGACACAGGGTCACGCTGCGCTTGGCCTCCAGAATGGCGTCGGCAAAGGCCCGGGCCTGGTCCTGGGGCAGGTTCAGCACATGAAAGGCCAGCCGCTGGGCGGACTTGGAGCCGATGCCCGGCAGCCGGGCGAACTGCTCCACCAGATTTTCAAGAGGGGCGGGGAAAAATTCCATAGTATCTTCCTTTTCAAGTGAAATCGGGCCGCATCAGCCCCGAAGCTCCCGGATGCGGGCGGGAATGTCCGCCGCCTTGTATACGGCGGACCCGGCCACCAGGACGTTTGCACCGCTGGCCACGCAGATCTTGCAGGTAGCGGGGTCCACGCCGCCGTCCACCTCCAGCTCGCAGCCGGGGTTCATGGCGTCGATGTACCGGCGGATCTCCTGCACCTTGGGCATCATGTCGGCCATGAACTTCTGGCCGCCGAAGCCCGGCTCCACCGTCATCACCAGGATCATCTCCACCCGGTCGATAAAGGGCAGCACGGCACTGGCCGGGGTCTTGGGCTTCACCACCACGCCGGCCTTCTTGCCCTTGGCGTGGATTTTGTCGATGGCGGCCAGGATGTTCTCCTGGGTGTCGGCCTCCACATGGCAGGTGACGATGTCCGCCCCGGCGTCGCAGAACTGGTTCACATAGCGCACCGGCTCCTGAATCATCAGATGCACGTCCAGGGGCAGGTCCGTCACCGGACGGATGCACTTCACCACCGGGATGCCGATGGAGATGTTGGGCACGAACAGGCCGTCCATCACGTCCACGTGGACGTAATCCGCGGTGGAGATGGCCTGAATGTCCCGGGCCAGATACGCAAAGTCCGCAGACAGGATAGAGGGGGAAATTTTGATCATGAGAATCGGTCCTTTCAATCAGCAGGGTGACGGGGCGGCGGCAGACGGCATAGGATGGCTCAAGCGGCCCGGGACCGGAAGCTCTCCGGCCAGTCCGGCGCAGCCCTCCCGCCCCGCAGGAGACGCCGGCCGCCGCTTTTCAGATAGGGGGCCGGCGGTTCGCCGGCCCTCAATTGGGCAAAAGAATACTCATACATTATACCAATCCCCCCGGCAGATTGCAACGAGGAAAAGGGCCGATTCCCCGGCCCCGGAGGCCTGCGGCGGAAAAAATCATGTCCATTCTGTGAATTTTGCAAAGAAAGGCTTTACGTTTGCGGCAGATTCCTGTAGAATAAGTGCGTCCTTTTCCGGAAGGACCTCATTTTTTTGCAGAACGAGGCGCTCGTATGAATTTCTTCCAAAAAATTGGCAACTCCCTGGCCCGGTTCATGTATGGGCGCAACGGCGTGGACCAGCTGGGGTTCGTGACCCTCTGGGCGGCCATTATTCTGGACGTGGTCAACCTCTTTGTCCGGAACCAGGTGGCCTACAGCATTCTGTCGTCGGTGGCCATGGTGCTGACCATTTGGATGGTGTTTCGCATGTTTTCCAAGAACCTGTCCAAGCGCCGGGCGGAGAATGCGGCTTATATGAACAAGGTGGTCTATCCCCTGCGGCAGGCCCTGTCCCGCAGCCGGGACAGGGAGCACAAGTATTTCACCTGCCCCAACTGCCGCACGGTGTGCCGGGTGCCCCGGGGCAAGGGCCGCATCGTCATCACCTGCCCCAAGTGCCGCACCGAAATTCACGGCAAAAGCTGACAGCAAGAAAATCTCAGTCCCCGGTCGGAGCATCCGCGCCGGGGATTTTTGCGGAAAAATTACATATTTTTTTAAAAGCGATTTTCATGCGGCATTTTTTACGGTATAATCTTTCCATCAGAGCCGCCATACGGCGTATGGCAGAAAGGTGCGAGTATGGAAAATATCATCTGGGGCGTGCTGCTGACTCTGGGGGCCGGGCTGGTGGCCTGGCTGGGCATCCGGCACAGAAGGAAGGCCCGGCAGCAGTATGAGGCGGATTCCCGGCGCTACACCGCCGTGACCACCATGACCATCGAACATCTGGAAGCATCAGAGGAGGAGTAGAGGCGGGCTGCGTTGGCTATTTTCCTCTGTGCCGCATTCCTGCTGGTTTTCGCCGTTATGACCTTCGCAGGAGAGGTCTACATCTCCCGAAATACGCAATCCCGGTGCGGAGCATCCGCACACCGCGCAGCAGCCGAAGAAAATCACCGTGAAGTAATGGAGCAGCGCTATGGCTATTAAGAGTGAAGAAATTCTGGCTACCGGTCGTCGCAAATGCGCGGTCGCGCGCGTTCGGCTCCAGCCGGGCACCGGTAAGATCGAAATCAACGGCAAGGCGATGGCGGAGTATTTCCCGAGCGAAGCGCTTTGCGGTTATGTCAATCAGGTCCTGAAGGTCACCGAGACCGAGGGCAAGGTCGATATCCGCGCCAATCTCGACGGCGGCGGCATGACCGGCCAGGCCGGCGCCCTGCGTCATGGTGTTGCACGCGCGCTCGTCAAGATGAACGAGGATGTCAAGGCGGTGCTGAAAGCCGCCGGCATGCTGACCCGCGACGCCCGCGTCAAGGAACGCAAGAAGCCCGGTCAGCCGGGTGCCCGTCGCCGGTTCCAGTTCTCGAAGCGCTAAACGTTTCCCGAACGAATCGAAGCGATTCGAAAAGCCGTACAGCCGCGCAGGTTGTACGGTTTTTTCGTTATATCCCTTCAGGTCAATCGTTCTCAGGAACGGCCCCAGGCGGCGGCAGGGGGCAAGTTTGTGTTTTGGGGGACGGTGCGAGAGAACGTTCTCCTGAAAAACAGGAAGCATGAGGTTCGGCGAAAGGGCCGTTGACGTG
>OIWQ01000271.1_pt1 | contig 67057 bp, 55 predicted proteins | sample 1587571 | NCBI WGS metagenome assembly OIWQ01 (sample SAMEA3888910, study PRJEB22519) | human gut metagenome | biome: human gut; feature: human-associated habitat; material: faeces | place: Denmark | collected 2010
CTGGGTTCAGAACGTCGTGAGACAGTTCGGTCTCTATCTATCGTGGGCGCAGGAGTTTTGAGTGGTGCCGTCACTAGTACGAGAGGACCGTGATGGACAGACCTCCGGTTTACCAGTTGTGCCGCCAGGCGCACCGCTGGGTATCCGAGTCTGGTTAGGATAAGCGCTGAAAGCATCTAAGTGCGAAGCCATCCGCAAGATGAGAACTCCATTGAGGGTCGTTGTAGACGACGACGTAGATAGGCTGCAGGTGTAAAGACGGCGACGTCAAAGCCGAGCAGTACTAATTGCCCGAGACTTTCTTTTTAGTAGCGATACTTTCAGTTGTTGTACAACTTTAACAATAGTTTTGCTTAATCAACGTGTCTAACTTATACGCACGCTAAGACAATTCGTAATTCTTAACTCGTAATTCGTAATTGTTTTTTCGCATAGCGAAAAAATATTAGGCGGTTATTGCGGCGGTGTCCCACCTCTTCCCATTCCGAACAGAGAAGTTAAGCCCGCTTGCGCCGATGGTACTGCAATGCAATGCGGGAGAGTAGGTGGCTGCCTTCTTTACTTAGGGTCTTCAAGGTCTAATGACTTTGGAGACCTTTTTTTGTATATACCTCCTAAGCAACTTTGTATTCTCTCCCTTTGAACCATTATGGACTTGTACAGGTCGTAAAGAATCAATACCTTTACACCAATGATAGTTTAGAGATGCTATTTTAGCATGTCAATATATTGTTATGGAGGAATCCGACAAGATTTTCGTGACAAAGGTTGGGTGTTATTCTGATTTTTGTTATATTTGCACTTAGTTGGTGACAGGGCAGGTGAAAGTCCTTGCTTGAAGTTGCCAATGTAGAAGCAAGACAATCTTGTGGACACGAACAAGCAAATAGTTCTGTAAGTTGAAATCTGGTAAATTGAAACGTAGAAAGAACGCAAATTTGTTTGAGCGAGTCTGCACCATCATATGGTGTGGATTCCTCTTTCATATTTCCTTTTCTACGGGTTTTACCAGAGCCTAACTTACAAGGAAGTGCTGAGAGATGGGATTCACACCATTCTTTTATTCCTTGTGAACCATTATGAACTTGTACAGCTCACTACTTTCCGCTACCTTTGCTTTTTGACAACAAATGCCGCGCAATCGGCATAACATTAAAGATAGAATCCTAAAAACAAACATCTATGAGTAGAGTATTTCAAGTGAAGCCTAAGCGCCTTAAACGCTCTAACGGTACCGTCCTCACTCCCGAAATGGTAGTGACCGTAACAACCATACAGCACACCGCCACCCCTTTTTATAATGGAGCCAAGGAGGTGCAAGAAGCCTACATGCGCATCTATGCTTTCGACTACAAGAAAGCATGCTGCAATCCGAATGATTTTGAATTTGTGAAGAAAGATTGATTAAAAAATAAACAATAATGATTAAACCAAACAAACAAATTATTGATGTCTTCAAAAGTCTTTTTGAAGAGGTCGTTCCCGTGATAATCGAGGAAGGCAAGAAAGCAATTGATGAGATTGCAAAGAACACAAATGAACAGGTAAATGAGTTTATCGAAGAAATTAACACAGAAAAAGTAGAGAACGTTGATTTCAGAGAGATTGAACTCTTGAATTCGTCTAAGTTGATCACTTTGGCAAAGGAAAACGTCGTTGATGGAGCCAATGAGGTATATGTTTGGAAGAAAGCATATAACAGTGGTATCTATATCAACTTGGCTTATGGTAAAGACCATGAATTGTTGGAGAAAGACAAGAACAAGTTTATTATTCTGAAAGTCGAAGCCTTAAGCGCTGACTTGTTGAGCATGTTTGAAGAATCTGAATTGGTAATCTTAAAGTAATTTTTATAGGTATGTTCGAAAGTATAATAAATGCGATAAAAGCAGCTTTTCGCTATATCGTTAATTTGGTAAGAACAGTTATACATGGTGTTTTGAACTTCTTTAAAGAGGTCGTAAATTGGTTTAAGTCTCTCAATCTGAATCCCCAAGAGGATACTCCATTTATTGCAGATGCAAGTGAGTTTAAAGAAATGCTCAAAACTGCACCGAAGAAAAACGTTGGTATCTTTGAAGGAGTTTATAATGAGGAAACAGATGAGATTACAGCTAACAGATACCTCGATGCTGATAGTCTTGACGCAAAAACTAAGGAAGTGTTAGAAAAAGAACCATTGGTTGTATTGAGTTAATATCTTTAATTATGGCACGTATGAGTACACTTTTAATCGTTGGTGCTGTTACCGTAGCGGTAGGAGCAGGGGTTGTATATTATGGGTATAAAAAGGGTGTCTTTAAGAAGAAACCCAAGAACGTTAAACAGATTAGCAATCTGGAGATCAAAAAGATAAACGGAACTTTGTCTTTTATGGATGTTGTAGGTTGGTTCAAAAAACTCTCGTTAGACCCCCAAAAAGATTCACCGTTTGTGGCTTTAGCTGATAAGTTTGAAGAAATGTTCACATCATATTTTAAAACTGAAAATATGATGGTTTATCCTCCACTGCCAAATGACACTTTTAATAGACCTGACAATAAGCGTCTTTTATTGGGTGTCTATGATGAGAAGGCTGACGAGATTAACAAGGCTTTGTTGATTATAGCTGATGCCTTTGATGAAAAAACGTTAGAGGTTTTGGGTAATGAATCTTTAGTGGTTTTGAGATAATATGTGGTTAGAAGCTTTGGGACTTTTAGCTGGAGGACTTCTTGGGGCTACAATCTTTCTGACTGTAGATTATTTTATATCTAAGGAAACACTGGTCGAAAATGTTGAAGATGAATATCCCGATGCGTTCAAATTACTCATTAAAGAGAAGAAAAAGAATGCTGTAAATGTGGGTATCTTCGATGAAGATAATGAGCATCTTGATGATATGGAAATAACATCAAGTAAAGGTGTAAGTAAAAGTCTTCACAAAGGACAAACCATTTATGTGTAAAACAAGATAGTGAGACGACAGAATTATATACCTTCTGTCGTCTTGCTTTAAATAGACAATTATGAAGTTTTTAATAGATAAACAAAAACTTTCTGCCGAACAACAGCTGTATCTTGCTAATTTTGAATTGTCTGTCAAGCAATATATTGAATTAACATTAAAGGATTATCCAACTTTGGGGGTAACTCCAATTTGGAGTATTGTGGAACGCCAAGATAAATTCTTTATTTTAGAAAGCAATGCAGATTTTGATATAAAGGACAGCTTGTTTGTAAATAGTAACATTGATAGTTATATTAAAGCCAAACTATTTGTGGATTTTCCAGAATGTAGTTTGTTACTAAACATAAAGTACCGTATGATTCCACAAGAGAAAGAAAACAAAGAAGAAGCGAACAGATCGAATCAAGTCAAGAATGATGATGGCTTACCGACATTCCTTCCTCAAACGCCTCGATACTCTTTTGATCAAATCATTTTGCCAGTAGAAACAAAGGACAGAATATTAAGTGACTTAAATTCGATCAAATGTCAAGATTTGATATATAATCAGTGGGGATTCTCTGAGGTTGAATCTAAACCAAAGAGCATTCTTAACTTCTTTGGTCCTCCAGGTACAGGCAAAACTATGTGCGCTCATGCTATCGCTAAAATGTTAAACAAACCTTTGCTGGCTCTCAATTATTCTGAAATTGAGTCTAAATACGTTGGTGATGCAGCTAAGAACTTAAAAAAAGCGTTCGACACAGCAACCGAGTTAGGAGCAGTTATGTTCTTTGATGAGGCAGATTCTTTCTTAGGCAAAAGAATAGAGAATGTAAGCCATGGTTCAGACCAGGCTTTGAATTCTTTGCGAAGCCAGATGTTGATACTTTTGGAAGAGTTTGAAGGAGTAGTGCTGTTTGCAACTAACCTCGTGACCAATTTCGATAAGGCATTTGAGTCAAGAATATTGGATCACATTAAGCTTGAATTGCCAAACAAAGAAGCCAGAGCTGCAATTATAGACAAGATGCTTCCTTCAAAGATGCCTTTAGACCATCGCTTCACTCAAGAGGAACTATTGGAGGCAAGTGACTTGATAGATGGATTTGCAGGTAGAGAAATAAAAAATGCTATTTTGACGATGTTGCTGGATAAAGCAAGTTTAGGTTTGGACAATCCAGTATTTACATTTGATGATCTGAAGAGCGCATTGGCAAAAAAGAAAGAACAAATTGAGAAACTTAAAGCAGAAGATAAAGAACGACGTAAAGAGAAAATAGCAAAGCGACTTCAAGATAAATTTGAAGAAGAGGCTGCTTATGAAAATCAAAAACAGAAACTACACAATAAGAAAAGAAGAAGACGTTAGTCTGGCGCATACAAAGAAGTAGGTGAACTCATTAGTGTCTCGATTTTAATGAGACACTAATGATATTCTGAACATAATTTCATAACAATTCATATTGCATATGTTAAGAGGATTATATAAATATGTCTGTAAAGATTGTGGACATAAATTTATTGGTGCAGATATTGAGTTGAATGCAACTGCGGCATCTGTTCCTGTAAAATGCCCAAAGTGTGGCAGTGTTAACACTATCTCAACTGGCTTGCCTTATCCGCTGTGTGAAATACCTGATATGTGCAAGAATTTCTTCCGAAGAATGGGCAAAGGCCGAAAAGGGAAATAACGTAAAAAAAGACTATATGAAGCTATCTATTACTTATGCTGAGCTGCAAGATTATGTAGCCAGTCATTTTCATAAGACAGTGAATCTTGGGTTTGTTGATGAGGCTACTGTGTCAGTCTCAGTACCTATCAAGGTGTTTGGTTTTACCAAGTCTGTAAGCATAAACATTATAGTGAAGAAGGTTGTGGGTACAGATTTGTTCTTGTCGTATGACGGCAAGATGGGTATTGACCTGCTTGTTTCGCCTGCTATCTCTTATGCAAAGAAACTTGTGCCGGAGAAGGCTGAATGGGTAGAACAGATGTCAGGCAATATCGTAAAGCTGCGCCTTGGAGATATTGACAAATTGCAGAAGGTATTCGAGAAGGTGGAGCTGAAGGCTATCCGCTTTACTCCAGAGCACATAGAAGTAGATGTTGCTCTGTTGTAATCATCTTTATTCATTATAAAAGGTACCATCTAACGACTTTTGAGTTATGGCAAACAACATTTTCTTTCAGCCTTTCGTTGGCAAGGACTATGCCAACGGAGGCGTATTTGGTAAGCGAATAATGATATTAGGCGAGAGCCATTATTGTGATGAGGGTTGCAGCGATTGTGGCAACTGTTGTCTGCACAGGGAGTGTGCCAGTTTTACGCAGGGCGTTATCAATGACTATCTTGACGAGGGCAAGGAGCGGCAGAACTGGATGCGGACGTTTGTGAAGTTTGAGCGCTCGCTTGTAGGTAAAGAGACAGACCAAGCGATGAGGCTGAAGATTTGGAATTCTGTGCTGTTCTTTAATTATCTGCAAGTGGCGATGGGCGGTCCTCGTGAGGCTGGAACATCTGCACAATACCATCAGGCAGGTGATGCACTATTCGAGGTGATGGAGAAGTATCAGCCAGAGTATATTATTGCCTGGGGCAACCGACTTTGGGACAAAATGCCCGGTGAGTACTGGCAGAATGGTGACGATATCGTAGTGGATGGCTATCATGTGGCTACCGGCTGGTACGTCTTGAGCAATGGCAAGCGTGTAAAGGCTATGGCTGTGAATCATCCATCAGTAGGCTATTCGTGGGATTATTGGTATCGGGTGATACAAAGGTTTTATTCAGCATAAAAGATATAATGCTATTATTAGCAATAGTATCTTCTCTTTTTCTTGTATATTTCTGTTGGTGAACTATTGTGAACTTGTATTGTTGCTATAAATTGTGTACTTTTGCATTAATAATATTTGATTTTAGTTGCAACTTTAAATCTATGCTAATAAAAAAGTACTTATATATAGCTGCTGTCAGTGTTTCGCAGTTTGCTTGTTCGGCAGGTGGTGAAGGTGGCGAGGTTGTTCCGTCAGAGCCTTCCAACCCAGCCCAACCTACAGAGCGAGTGCCTATAGACATCAGTACATCTATAACACGAGCTACGGAAACTGCTTTTGAGAGTGGCGACCAGATAGGGTTGTTTGTGGTCAACCGCAATGCAGACGGCACCTCGACGGCGTTGCAGACTTCGGGCAATCATGTAGACAATATGCTCTATACGTTCTCTACAGTATGGACTACTGCCGCACCCGTGTACTGGAAGGACACCAAGACTTGTGCCGACTTCTATATGTATTATCCTTACCGCAAGTCGGTAGCGAGCGTAAGCGCCATGCCTTTTGATGTGGCTGCCGACCAAAGTGCAGTGGCCGCCTATAAGGCATCCGACTTACTTGTAGGCAGCAAACTCAATGTTGTGCCAAGCAAGCAGGCGGTTGACATCGTGGCAAAGCACATTATGAGTCAAGTGGAGATAGTGCTTAAGGCTGGCAACGGATTTACCGATGCGTCGATAGCTGCTTCTAAGGTGACATTGAGGCTTAACAATCTGAAGACTTCTTCCTCTGTAAATCTCTCTACTGCAGTGGCAACAGCTACGGGAACAACGTCGAGCCTAACGCCTTACAAGGATGGTGGTGTGTATCGTGCTATTGTGGTGCCGCAGGAGGTGGCTATGTGCAACCTCATAACGGTGACTGTAGACGGAACCGACTATAGTTTGGCGAAAGCCTTTACGTTTGTAGCCGGCAAACGCCATACTTTCAGCGTGACACTTGCCAAGACAGGCAGCGGTGTCAATGTGACGATAGGCGCTTGGGATGTTGACGACACCGACAATGGCGGTACGGCTACGGATGAGTAGTATTATACGATTTAATGAAGTATTATGCGTAGGAAACATTTAAACTATATTATATATATGGCTGTTGCGGTCGGCGTGATGTTGCTGGCGGGTTGTGCCGACGGATTGTTCGGCGAGGACGGCTCGACAGACAGCGGCGACCGTATTCAGCTTTCTGGCGATATCGACCAGTTGGCAGTGACTCGTGTCAATGACAACGGATTTTGCGATGGCGACTGCATCGGTGTGTATGTCGTAGATTATCGTGCCGGCACGCCCGGAACCTTGCAGCTTAGTGGCAATCGTGCCGACAATGTGCGCCACACTTTCGACGAGTCGACGGGCAAGTGGAACTCTGCCTACGACATATTTTGGAAAGATAAGCATACGCACATCGACGTGTATGGCTATTATCCTTATGCCAATCCCGAGAGCATAGACGACTATCAGTTTGAGGTGCAGCGCAATCAGAGCACCCCATCGGAGGACGGAAACATGGGCGGATACGAAGCCAGTGATTTTCTTTGGGGCAATGTGGGCGACTTGGCTCCTACATCCAATGTGATACGTCTGCTTCTGAAGCACCGTATGTCGAGCGCTTACTTGACGTTGGTGCAGGGCGACGGCTTTGCCGAAGGCGAATGGGCGAGTACCGAGAAGACTGTACTTACCGCCAATGTGGTGCGCAAGGCGAGCATCAACCTTGCCGACGGAACTGTGAAGGCAGCTGGCGCAGTGGAGTCTACAGCTACCATACCGTCGCAGGTGGGCAATGTGTGGCGCACCATTGTTGTGCCGCAGACTGTGGAGGCAGGCACAACGCTGTTCAGTATAACCATAGGCGGAGTGCCATATAAGTTCAAGAAGAAGACGGCATTTACCTATGTGGCTGGCAAGATGATGAAGTTTGCTATCCGTGTGGATAAGAAGAAGGAGGACGGAAAGTATAATTTGACGCTCGTTAGCGAGAGCATTGCGCCTTGGGAGAACGACCTCGTGAGTCATGACGCCACTGCCAAGGAGTATGTTGTGGTGAACTCTACCGCCGGACACTTGAAGGATGCCATTGCTGCAGCCAATAAAGACCTTACCAAATTGAAGCACATGAAGGTGACGGGCACCCTCAACGCCTACGACTTCTATATAATGCGCGACAGTATGTTTGCGCTTTCTGCTCTCAATCTCAAGGAAGTGCGCATAAAGAAAGGCAAATGGTATAAAGTGGAAGATAATGCTTATATCGAGGGCGATGACGATGAACTGCCAACACGTTGCTTCGAAAACAAGCGGTTGCTATCTAATTTCGTGTTCCCCGATACCTTGAAGGTCATTAAAGAATCGGCTTTCCATGAAAGCGGACTGACCGGTTCGCTCAATATTCCTGAAGGTGTAGTAGAGATAGAGAGAGGCGCTTTTGAGAACATACGCACACTCAACGGCTCGTTGTCGCTTCCTTCTACGTTGAAGAGGATAACGGGTATTAATACATTCCTTTACACCAACTTTGTATGCGAGCTGAAGTTGCCTGATGGCCTTGAGGAGATAGGCATCCAATGCTTCCTGGGATGCAAAGGATTTTATGGTGAACTGAAGTTGCCTGGACATCTCAAGAAGATGGGTGTAGGCGCTTTCAAGGAATGTAGCAATCTTACTGGCAATCTTGTTATACCGCAATCGCTCACCGTCATACCAACATCGGCTTTTGAGGGATGCTGGTTTGGCGGCAATTTGCAGTTGCATAACGGCATTGGCGCGATAGGCGAGAGTGCTTTTGCCGATAATGGTTTCAAGGGCGAGATAATCTTGCCCAAGGATTTGCGCAGCATACCCAACCGCTGTTTCTACAACAACGACTTTTCGGGTAAGCTGAAGTTGCCCGAGTTTTTGGGCAGTATAGGCGAACGTGCATTTGCTTACAACTGGCGACTTATGGGAGTTTTAGAGATTCCGGACGGTGTGGAGAGCATTGCTCCGGGTGCATTTGCCCAATGCAGGAGCCTTGAAGGATTGGTATTGCCAAGCAGTATTGAGAACATCGGAGCCGAATCGGGCAATAAATACGACGGTGGCGCGTTTCAGAACTGTTCGGGCATAGGCTCAATAGTATGCAACGGCACAATGCCGGCATACGTTCAGAATGGCGCTTTCGACGGAGTGGCTAAGGACAACTTTACATTAGAGGTACCCGAGTCGGCGGTACATCAGTATAAGGCAGCAAGCGGATGGTGCGACTTCAAGCGCATTGCGGCTCATCACGAGTTGGTATGTCGTCCCTCTGTGGCTTGCGCTCTCAACAATCAGCACAAGCAGACACTAACCATAAATGCCGAAGGCGAATGGGAAGTGGCAAGCAAGCCAAACTGGTGCGACGTGTCGCCCGCCAGCGGCAGCAAGAAGACGGAGGTAACGCTTACCATTAAGTCGATGGCGAAGGGTAGTGCCGACCGTGAAGGCAAGGTGGTGTTTCGTCTTAAGAACAAGGACTATACACACGAGTGCAGCGTAAGTCAGCATAATTACGAGTATGCCGAAGACCAGTGGCTGGCGCTTCAGAAGGCTACAAGGGGAAACAATGGCGGCATAAACATAGTGTTCGTAGGCGACGGATTTAATGCCAAGGACATAGCCAGTGGCTCTTATTTGCAGAGCGTTAAGCAGGAGATGGAGAGCTTCTTCGCCATAGAGCCGTACAAGACCTATCGCAACTACTTCAATGTGTACACCGCTTTCCCGCTCTCAACGGAGACGGGCATCGGCACCGTGAACACTATACGCTACAACCGATTCAACACTACCTTTACAGGAGGAGTGGGATTGAAGGCCGACTACGACGAAGTGTTCGACTATGTATTGGGCGCTCCCACTGTGAATACGGGCAATCTTAATCAGACATTGATAATAGTTGTGCCCAATTCTACCGACTATGGCGGTATCTGCCAGATGTGGGAGAGTGGTGCTGCGATAGCCTTCTGTCCGCTGAGTACATACGAGTATCCGTTCGATACGCGTGGTGTGGTACAGCACGAGGCTGGCGGACACGGTTTCGGCAAGCTTGGCGACGAGTATATATATCACAATGCATTTATCGATGCTTGTGGTTGTACGTGCTGTCCGCATGCCGACGAGCTGCGTGCCTATCTCGCATTGGGATGGTATGCGAACCTCTCTCTAACCGGCAAGATGCACAGCGTGGGTTGGAGTCATCTTATCTACGACAACCGATACAGCGACATTGTCGATATATACGAGGGTGGATATATGCACAGCCGTGGCGTGTTCCGTTCGGAGCAGAACTCGTGCATGAACAACGACATTCCGTATTACAGCACGATAAGTCGCGAGAGTATAGTTAAACGCATAAAGCGGTATGCCGGCGAGACCTTCAGTTTTGAGGATTTTGTAAAGAAAGATAAGCGTGACGTGGGTACGATGACACGCAGCATGGTATGTAATGATTCGCGCACAGCTCATACCTATCAGCATGCGCCAATCATACACAAGGGCAATCCGCTCAGAAAGAGAATGGTGAAGAGGAATAAGTGAACTACCTAACAAGTAGAATGTATGAAAACATATACTAATATAATAAGGTGGATGTGCATGGCTCTATGCGTTGTGGCTACGGCAGGACTGACGGCTTGTGCCGAAGATGCCGGGCCGCAATATAAGGATGCCAAGTCCACACCGATGACTTTCGTTGTGGAGCATCCCTCAATGGTGCGCGCCACCGACAGCAATTTTGAGGCAGGCGACCGCATCGGACTGTATGTTTCGGCTGCCAATGCGCCGTTAGAGATAGGCGGCAACCTCGTCAACAACGAAGCGTTAGTATACAACGGAAGCCAGTGGACAGCTGCCCGTACGCTGTATTGGGACGAAGGCACCTACAATGCCTATGCCTATTATCCTTATATCAAGGACGTAAGTAGTGTTGAAGACCAGCTCTTCAGCATCTCTACCGACCAGAGCACTGCCAAGACGGCTACGTCGCTTGGCGGATATGAGGCGAGCGACCTGCTTTTTGCCACAAGCAAGAACATCACCGCCTCTACTTCGCCCGTATGTCTCACCTTCAGGCACATTATGAGTAAGCTGAAGATAAGGCTAATAAAAGGCGAGGACTTTGAGGGCGAAATGCCAACGAAGGCCAAGGTTTATGTGCACAGTACGGTTCCTACAGCTACCGTTGACTTGCAGGCAGGCGTAGCCACACGATATGTAAAGGGCAATAGCCATACAATCATAGCCCGTCAAGAAGGCAGTACAATCTATTCGGCCATTATCGTGCCGCAGCGCATAGACAATCGTAAGCCGCTCCTTGAGGTGGTAATGAATGGCGTAAGCTATTTCTACGAGAGCAAATTTCAGTTTAAGCCGGGTACCGAGCATCTCGTCAATCTCATTATATCCAATAATCCCGACCAGGTGAAGATAAACATAGGAGGCGAGATAAAGAACTGGCAATAACATGTTTTAAATGAAGAAGACAACGTACATATTATCAGCCCTTGTGCTGATTCTGTCTTTGTGTGCAGTGATTGTGTGGCGGCAGAACTATGGAGAGCATAAGGATGTGACTGCCGAGACACGCTATGGCATTAACGAAGGCATGCAGCTTGTAGAGCTGACGATGGCTCACGGCGAACGGCAATATGTCGTGGAGGATGGCCGTGGCAATGAGCTGTTCCGTATTCCGTTGCGCGGATGTCTGCTCGACACACACTTCCGCAATGGCCGATTGCGCTTCCGCGAGATGTCGACGGGGCGTGAGGGATATATTGACACACAGGGTATGGTGGTGTTTACGGCTGTGTCGGCGGCTGCCGAACAATCGGCTATAGCCGTGCCGGAAGATAAGTCGGCAGGTATAGACAACGCAGCCGCCGATGCTCAGGTACAGCAAACCAAAGCATTTGCGCCCCATAAGGAGGTGCGCCTGCCGGCTACCGACATACGGAAGATAGCCCAAAGCAGTCCGTTTTATGCTGAGGCTGTGCGCATTGTAAGCGGAAAACTCGCTGAGACCGATGCTGCGCGCCGCCGCCTGATTCTCAATTATTGCGAGCATCTGCGCACAGCTTATACCTCAAAAGACATCGACTTTCTGCAACAGGTCTTCAGCGATGAGGCTCTTATTATTGTCGGCAATGTAGTAAAGCCTTCTAAAGAATCGGGAAAGTTGTCGGCAGACAGTCGTGTTAGTTACGCCTTGCACACCAAGCGCGATTATCTGTCGCGACTATCGAAAGTGTTTGCCGTGAACAAGAAGGTCGATGTCAAGTTCTCCGACTTTCGTATTATGCGCCATCCTACTAAGGACGGCATCTACGGAGTGTCGTTGCGACAGCGTTATCATAGCGACCGCTACGCCGACGATGGCTACCTGTTCTTGCTGTGGGACTTCAGCAATGCCTCTATGCCGTTGATACATGTGCGCACTTGGCAACCATCGGCCACGGTGGCCGACAGCGACGGGGTAGTGGATATCTCAGATTTTAATTTAGAATAGAATAGTATAGTCAATATAATGAATGTATTTGTAAGGTTTTCGGCAGCGCTGCGTGAGGTAAGGCTTTACGTTGTGTGTATGCTGACGTTGTCGTGTGTGTCGTTGCATGTGGCAAAGGCAGCTGTGCCTACAGCCTCGTTGGCTTCGCCCGACAGCACCTTCACCGTGGCAAGTTTCCGACAGCTGCCCACCGATGTAAGCGCTTTCGTCGATGCTGTGCGCGACCTTAATGGTGAGGCATGTGCCTTGCTTAAGGTGGTGGCACCCTCCGACTTTGCCTTCTCTTCGCCATTAGGCATTGTTAAGCGTCGCGACGAGGTTGGCGAGATATGGCTTTATCTGCCCAAAGGCACTAAGTCGATAACGCTGAAGCATCCGCAATGGGGAGTGTTGCGCAACTATCAGTTGGGTACAAAGCTCGAGAGCAGGATGACGTACGAGATGCGTCTGCATCTGCCACAGGCTGCCATCGTGGAGAAGCACGACACTATAGTATATACGCAGACGGTTGTCGACACCATAACCGTTGCCCCTCCCGTACGCATAATGCAGCTGCATGCCTATACGTTGCTGACAGCATCAATGCACACCGACGGTCCGTCGTTGGGCATAATGGCTGCCATCATGCGCCGACATGGTGTTTATGTACACGCAAGCAGCAATCTACATTCGGCAAAACCGACATTGGGTTCGTGCAACAGCGACGGCTACCGTGCCGACTCAGACAGCAAACCCTACTACACTGGGCGTACCCAGACAGCCGAATATGCGCTCACCTTTGGTGCTATTCATCGTCTTAATAGCTGGCTGAATATATTTGAAGGTATAGGCTACGGCAGTAATACTACCTCATGGCAACTTGCCGAAAGCGAGGGCGGCGGATGGCTGCGCAACGACGACCTGACCCATAAAGGCGTTGCAGCCGAGTTTGGCATCGTGGTGAATGTAGGCAGGCTGTGTTTCAGCGCTTCGGCACTTAACATAGCAGGCAAGCAGTGGCAGGGATGTATAGGCGTAGGAATATGTCTGGGCAAGAATGGAGTGATAATAAAACGCAAGTAATGACATTGAGCTATGAAGAATTATTTGAACTATATATTGCTGGCGGCAGTGGCAATGGTCTGTTCGTGCAGCAGCGACAGTCCTGGCAATATTGAGCCTCGGCTGCTTACGCTGCCCGCTACCGGCATAAGTCGTACGGAGGCGACGCTCTCGGGCAAGTGCAGTGTGGCCGACGGAGTGGATATGCCACGCCTTTGGTTTAGCTATGGCAGCGATGAGAGCATGTCCAAAAGGCTTGATGTGGTCGACGCTCCTGACGGAAACGTGAGCCTGCATCTATCCGGACTAACAGCCGGCACCACCTATCATTATATGTTGCGTGGCACCAATGGCACGGCAACGTTGTCTGGTCAGATGCTAAGTTTTGCCACTTTGCCCAACAACCGTCCTACCGTAAGCAAGGTACAGGTGCTTAGTAGTGGTCCGATGAGTCTGATTGTAGGCTACAGCATAGTAGACGATGGCGGCGACAGGATTATGGCGAGCGGCTGCCGCATTGTGCGTAGTGACGGAACCGACAGCGACGAGAAGACATTTGTGCAAACGGAAGATGTGCCAGACGAGAAGGGAATGATGCGTCTGCGCATTGACGGATTGCAGCCCGACGTGACATATACAATAAAGCCTTTTGCCGCAAACCGCAATGGCGAGGCAGTGGGCGAAGCGCTACAGCACACCACTTCGTGGGCGATAGTGCTTGGCGAGGCAGGTATACTTGCTACGCTTATAGGCAACGATGCCAACAAATACACTAACATTTCGCTGGCAGGACCGCTCAACGGCGACGATTTATGTATGTTGCGCCGGATGGCTGGGCGCGATACCGAAGGCAATCCCACCGACGGCAAGCTTGCCGACATCGACATTTCGGGTGCAAACATCGTTGCAGGCGGTGGCGAGTATGGCGAGTCGCGTTTTACCGAGGATGGAGTGGTGGGTATAGGACTCTTCCGTTCGTGCACTATTCTTAAGAACATCAAGCTGCCGATAGGTGCTGTGAGGATAGACAAGGAAGCCTTCAACGGCTGTACGGCTCTGCAAAGCATCACCATTCCGGCATCGGTTGGCAAGATTGTGCCGTCGGCAGGATGCACATCGCTTGCGAGCTTCGAGGTGTCGGCAGCCAACGAGCATTACACGAGTGTAGACGGAGTGCTGATGAGCAGCGACTGCCGCAGCATAATATGGTTTCCTATGGGCAAGAAGGGCGAGTACACATTGCCCTCAACCGTTGAGACAGTAGGCGACTATGCCTTCCGCGATTGCAACATCGAGAAGTTTGTGTTTGCCGACGGACTAACCAAGATTGGTCAGTGTGCATTCTATAATAGCAAGGTAAGGGAGGTAGTACTGCCATCAACGCTAAAGCAGTTGCCCTCCGGACTGTTTCAGAAGTGCGCCCATTTAACCACTGTACATTTGGGCAGGGACATCGAACTGCTGCCCGAATACGTGTTCGACGGCTGTCCGCTCAGCGACATATACGTCAATGCGCCCATGCCGCCGGTATGCTACAAGAATACATTTGCCACCACAGGCACCGACTTCACCAAGACGTGCCGTGTGCATGTGCCCCGAGGCAGCAAGGCATATTACAGGTCAAGCAAGCAATGGGCGGTGTTCGAGAATATAGTTGATGATATATTATAAACTAAGAGACAATGAATACACCAGAGATAGAAGAACTTAAACACCTTGTAGAAGAGCGTTATGGCAAGAAGTTGTCCACGACAACCGATTTTGACGAATTCTCGTTGATGCTGCAGCGCAGACACGAAATAGCCGTGTCGTCGTCTACATTGAAGCGCCTATATGGTTATGTGGGCGACAGTCATAAGCCCCGCGTACAGACACTCGACTCGCTCGCCACTTACCTAAAGTTCAAGGACTATGCCGAGTTTGTGGAGTGGCTTAAGACAAGTACGCGCTATAACTCGTCGTTTTTCGATGCCGGACAGATTGTTAGCAGCGACCTCGAACATGGCGAATGTGTAGAGATAGGGTGGTCGCCCAATCGTGTGCTGCGTCTTGAATATCTCGGCGACAGCACCTATCGTGTGATTGAGGCTCAAAACAGCAAAATACAGGTGGACGACAAATTTGTTACGGGCTGCTTCATAAAGAATAGTCCGCTCTATCTGCCGTACATAGAGCGCAACGGCGAGCGCACGGCGACGTTCGTTGCAGGGCGCAACGGAGGGTTGTCTATTGTAAGAAGGATAAAGGCACAGTAAATGATGAATGACAGCGAAAAGCAATCTACCTCAGGCTATGTGGTTGACATAAACAGCGAATCGGACTTTGTGGCAGCCCGAACCGACAGTGGTTTCTCCAACATCAGCGAATGTTACGTGTCGCAGTCGGGTCACGCACGTCTGTTCACGGCTGTAAGATACGGCAAGCGCTATGTGCTTAAATGCCTCAAGACCGATTTCCAGTACACGCCCATGTATCATCAGGCGCTGATGAAGGAGTTTGAGATAGGCTTGCAACTCGACCATCCCAACATCTGCCGCACTATAAGTATGGAGCAGGTGGACGGCCTTGGCGAGTGCATTGTCATGGAATATGTCGACGGCGAGAGTCTTGAGTCGGCTGTGTCGGACGGCAAACTCACCGAAGCTTTGGTGATGAAGATATCCAATCAGCTACTTGATGCAATGGAATATATGCATGCCAAGCATATAGTGCACCGCGACATCAAGCCGTCGAACATCATGCTCACACATCGCGGAGGCGACGTCAAGCTGATAGACTTTGGACTTTCAGACAGCGAGACATTCTGTGTGCTCAAGATTCCGGCAGGTACACGAGGCTATATGGCTCCCGAGCAGTTGCTGCCAGAAGCCAAGAGCGATCCTTGTGCCGACATCTTTTCGTTTGGAAAGGTGCTTGAGTATATGGCTATGGCAGTACATAGCAAGCGTCTGGCAAGAGTAGGACAGAAGTGTTCGAATGCCGACCGCATGCGCCGACCGTCGGATATCGATGTAGTGAGGCGCATGCTTCGTAGCACCGACAACTGGCGTGTGGCTATCAACGCCATTCTTGTAGCTGTTGTCCTTGCACTGGTTGTGGCAATAGCGGCTATGATGTATGGCAGGCAGGATGTGCATGGCGATTCTGTACCGGTAGATTCGGCCGTAGAAGGTGGTGTGAACAAGGTTGTGGACAGTAATTATTGGTAATTTTTTACTTCAAATAATAAACTGCCGTTAACAGCGTTATATATTTATATGCAGTTTACAGACCAGATACGTAGAGTTAAGATAATGCTTGTGCTTGCCGCGGTGGCTATCGCCGTGGTGTCGCTTGTGGTGTCGCACATCCTCATACGTGACCTCGCCAAGGAGGAGCACAACAAGATGGAGGTGTGGGCAGAGGCTATGCGTACCCTTAACCGGGCCGACGAGAATACCGACATCAACCTTGTACTGAAGGTAATCAACGGCAACAACACCATACCCGTAATTGTGCTCGACTCAAAAGGCGAGGTGCAGGCTTACCGCAATATCGATATGACCGATTGCGCCAACGCTGCCGACACAATGCGCTTCGTGGCTGGTATGGGGCATAAACTGCTGCGCGAGAATCGCGATATACGCATAGCGATTGACGACAATGATGGAGCCGAGAGCCAGTCTGCCGACTATCTCAATGTGTGCTACGACGACTCCGTAATGTTGCGCCGGCTATCCTCGTACCCTTATATACAATTAGGTGTGGTTATGATATTTGTTGTCATCGCCATATTCGCCCTGCTTACATCCAAGCGTGCCGAGCAGAATAAGGTGTGGGTAGGATTGTCGAAGGAGACGGCTCACCAGCTCGGAACACCAATATCGAGCCTAATGGCATGGGTGGAGATATTAAAGGAAACCTATCCCGACGACGACCTTATACCCGAGATGAACAAGGACGTGAAGCGTCTGCAACTCATTGCCGACCGATTCTCCAAGATAGGCTCCCTACCCGAACCTGTAGAGACCGGCCTAAAGGAGGTTATGGAGCACGTCATCGACTATATGGACCGTCGCACATCTAATAAGGTGCAGATGATACGCGATTTTCCTGACGCCGACATACGTGTCAAAATCAATGCCTCGCTCTTTGAGTGGGTTATCGAAAACCTGTCGAAGAACGCTGTCGACGCTATGGGGGGCGAAGGCAAGATAACGCTGAAGATGTGGGAAGAGCCACGCAAGGCAGTAATCGAAGTGACCGACACTGGCAAGGGAATACGCAAGAAAGACCTGCGCAACGTGTTTCGTCCTGGCTTCACGACAAAGAAGCGAGGGTGGGGACTCGGACTGTCGCTTGCCAAGCGCATTGTAGAGGAATATCACAAAGGACGTATATGGGTTAAGTGGTCGGAAGTGGGTGTTGGTACAACATTCCGCATCGAACTGAAGAAATAAACTCATTTAAAATCAAAAACTTTGTAAAGATATTGTTGTATGTCGGAAAATATTCGTAACTTTGCACACCAAATGTGTAGTTTAGAGATACTTAAGATAGATTTAAAGGAACTGAACGAGGGTGTGAGCACGCTCAACTTCAGTTTAGGCGACGCTTATTTCGAGTCACTTGACGAGGAGGAAATCAAGCGTGGCAACATCAGTGTGTCTGTTAATGTGAAGCGCACTGAGAACTATTTTGAGTTCGACTTCCATACAGAGGGCACTGTCGTTATTCCGTGCGACATCTGTCTCGACGATATGGACCAGGCTATTGAGACGGACGACCGACTCATAGTGAAGTTTGGTGAAGAATATTCCGAAGACGATGACCTCATTACTGTTGACGAGCGCGAAGGCGTTCTCGACGTTGCGTGGTTCATCTACGAATTTATAGCACTCAACATTCCCGCTAAGCACGTGCATACACCTGGAAAATGTAACGCGGCGATGATAAAGGTTCTCGAAGAACACTCAGCTACCCGAAGTAGTGGCGCGAATGAAGAGGCAGCGGTAGATCCGCGCTGGAATGGATTAGAAAAATTAAAAACAATAATTAAAGATTAAAGAAAAATGGCACATCCTAAAAGAAGACAGTCAAAGACACGTACACTTAAGAGAAGAACTCATGATAAGGCAGTAGCTCCTACATTGGCAGTTTGCCCTAACTGTGGCGCTTACTATGTATACCACACAGTATGCCCAACTTGTGGCTACTACCGTGGCAAGGTGGCTATCGTAAAGGAAGTAGCTGAATAATATTTCTCCACACGATGGGAAAGATAAACGCAGTAATCACCGGTGTTGGCGGCTATGTACCCGACTATGTCCTCGACAATGAGGAATTGTCGCGTATGGTAGATACCAGCGACGAGTGGATTATGACCCGTGTCGGAATCAAGGAACGTCATATCCTTACAGAGGAAGGTCTCGGCACGAGCTATATGGCACGTAAGGCTGCCAAGCAGCTCATCAAGAAGACTGGCGTTGATCCCGACACTATTGATGCGCTGATCGTTACCACCACAACTCCCGACTACAAGTTCCCTTCTACAGCATCTATCGTCCTTGGCAAGCTTGGACTGAAGAATGCTTTTGCTTTCGACTTTGAGGCAGCATGTTGCGGATTCCTTTATTCGCTCGACGTTGCTGCGTCGATGATTCAGAGCGGTCGCTATAAGAAGATTATAGTTATCGGTGCCGACAAGATGTCGTCGCTCGTCGACTATACCGACCGTGCTACTTGTGTGCTCTTCGGCGATGGCGCCGGAGCTGTGCTTGTAGAGGCAACAGAGGAGGAGAATGTAGGCGTGCAGAACTCTTATCTGCGTACCGACGGCATCGGTCTGCCGTTCCTTCACATGAAGGCGGGCGGATCTGTATGTCCTCCGTCACACTTCACAGTCGACCACCGTCTGCACTACCTCTATCAGGAGGGACGCACCGTGTTCCGCTATGCCGTTACCGATATGAGCAACGACGTGGCTGAGGTGATGAAGCGCAACGAGCTTACAGCTGACGACATCAAGTGGGTTATTCCTCACGAGGCTAACCTCCGCATCATCGAGGCTGTGACAAAGCGTATCGGTTTGCCGATGGATAAGGTTGTGGTGAACATCCAGCACTATGGCAACACAAGTGCCGCCACAATTCCTTTGGCATTGTGGGATAATGAGAAAAACATGAAGAAGGGTGACAATGTCATCTTCACCGCTTTCGGAGCAGGTTTCGTTCACGGAGCCTCGTTCTACAAGTGGGGTTACGATGGTTCTGCTGTAGCAGAGGCTAAGTAATCAAAACAGAGAGAAACATATTATCTCATATAAAAAGCACGTTAGGCTTCAGTCCGCAAGGACAATGCCCAACGTGCTTTTTCCTGTTAGTATACTGTTGCGTGCAACATTTTGCATCAAATATAATTGTGGATGTGAAAAAAATAACTAACTTTGCATTAAAGTACTTTTTTAGAATATATGCACAAAGCAGGTTTTGTAAACATAGTTGGCAATCCTAATGTGGGCAAGTCGACGCTGATGAATCAGCTTGTTGGCGAGCGTATAAGCATTGCCACGTTCAAGGCGCAAACCACGCGCCACCGTATCATGGGTATTGTCAATGAGGACGATGCCCAAATAGTGTTCTCGGATACCCCGGGTGTGTTGAAGCCCAACTACAAGCTCCAAGAGTCGATGTTGGCCTTCTCTGAGTCGGCTCTGCAAGACGCAGATGTTCTGCTCTACGTTACAGACGTGGTGGAAAATCCCGAGAAGAATATGGACTTTCTTGACAAGGTTAAGAAGATGACGATACCTGTGCTCTTGCTTATCAACAAGATAGACCAGAGCGACCAGAAGACTCTTGGCGACACTGTAGAGAAGTGGCATTCGTTGCTGCCCAATGCCGAGATTCTTCCTATATCAGCAAAGAACAAGTTTGGTGTCGACATGCTTATGCGCCGCATCAAGGAGTTGCTGCCCGATTCGCCTCCATTCTTCGACAAGGACCAGCTTACAGACAAGCCAGCACGTTTCTTCGTGTCGGAGATTATCCGCGAGAAAATACTGTTGTACTACGACAAGGAGATTCCTTATTCGGTTGAGGTTAAGGTAGAGTCGTTCAAGGAGACCGACCGCAACATCGACATCCATGCCGTTATCTATGTTGAGCGCGACTCGCAGAAGGGCATCATCATTGGACACCAGGGAGTAGCCCTCAAGAAGATGTCTACAGAGGCACGCAAGTCGCTCGAGAAGTTCTTCGGCAAGAGCGTGTATCTCCACACCTTCGTAAAGGTGGACAAGGATTGGCGCAGCTCGAAGAGAGAGTTGGACAACTTTGGGTATAACCCAGAGTAGAATTAGGAGTTTTGAGTTTTGAATTAGGAATTGTCGGCTACGCCGATGTTGAGTTTTGAGTTTTGAATTAGGACTTAGGAATTGTCGGCTACGCCGATTAGGAATTATTCAATTAGGAATTAAGAATTCGCAACTCAACAATTCATAATTCAAAACTCAATAATTCAAAATGCGCGAAGCGCACAATTCAAAACTCAAAACTCACAATTCAAAATTGCCAAAAGCAACAACTCAAAATTCAAAATTGCGGCAGCTTTGCTGTCGCATCCCCTGAATAGTAAAGAGGGGACACTCTCGCCAAGGCGGCGAGGGCCGGAGTTGGTCAGCTTCGGAAAATTTATTAACAAGGATGCAGAGACCACATCCAGTCCCGCCCGTTGATGGGAGGGAACAAATGACTTATTTAAACAAAACATGGCAAATTTAGTAGCAATAGTGGGACGCCCTAACGTGGGCAAGTCTACACTGTTCAACCGTCTGACCAAGACACGTCAGGCTATCGTGAGCGATACAGCCGGCACCACACGCGACCGCCAGTATGGCAAGTGCGAGTGGAACGGCCGCGAGTTCTCTGTTGTAGACACTGGTGGATGGGTAGTCAAGAGCGACGACATCTTCGAGGATGCCATCCGCAAGCAGGTAATCGTGGCAACAGAGGAGGCCGACCTCGTGCTTTTCCTTGTTGACGTGCAGACAGGTCTTACCGACTGGGATGAGGACGTGGCACAAATCTTGCGCCGCACAAAGCTCCCCGTTATCCTCGTGGCAAACAAGACCGACAACAACGACCAGATATACGATGCAGCCGAGTTCTACGCATTGGGTCTTGGCGAGCCTCAGTGTATATCATCGGCTACTGGTAGCGGTACAGGCGACTTGCTCGACCTTGTGCTCTCCAAGCTCAAGGCTGATGTAAAAGACGAGATAGAGGATGGTATCCCACGCTTTGCCGTTGTAGGTCGTCCTAACGCAGGCAAGAGCTCTATCATCAATGCCTTCATCGGTGAGGACCGCAACATCGTTACCGAGATAGCCGGCACAACCCGCGACTCTATCTATACACGCTTCGACAAGTTTGGTTTCGATTTCTACCTTGTCGACACCGCAGGTATTCGCCGTAAGAATAAGGTGTCAGAGGATTTGGAGTTCTACTCGGTTATGCGCTCAATCCGCGCCATTGAGAATTCGGATGTATGTATCCTTATGATTGACGCCACACGAGGCATCGAGGCACAGGACATGAACATCTTCCAGCTTATACAGCGCAACAACAAGTCGCTCGTAGTGGTTGTCAACAAGTGGGACCTCGTTGAGAACAAGGATCAGGCCGTAATAAAGACCTTCGAGAACGCTATACGTCAGCGTATGGCTCCGTTTGTCGACTTCCCGATAATCTTCGCATCGGCTCTTACCAAGCAGCGCATCTTCAAGGTGCTCGAGACAGCCAAGCAGGTTTATCTCAACCGCAAGGCACACGTCGGCACATCTAAGCTCAATGAGGTTATGCTTCCTCTGATAGAGGCTTATCCGCCACCATCAACCAAGGGCAAGTACATCAAGATAAAGTACTGCACACAGTTGCCCAACACACAGATACCATCGTTTGTGTTCTACGCCAACCTGCCGCAGTATATCAAGGAGCCATATCGCCGCTTCCTCGAGAACAAGATACGCGACAACTGGTCAATGCACGGTTGTCCTATCAATGTCTTTATACGACAGAAGTAAATACATTATATGGAGGCTATGGCAGTAAAAGCCATAGCCTTCTTGCATTTTGTGATAAATAACAAGACTATGCGAAACTCTTTATTCCTTCTCCTCGCCCTCATCATCCTATCCTTTGCCTCTTGCGGCAAACCGGTAGAGCCAAAGCCCGAAGAGGTGGCAGGCCGTGCCGCCAAGGCCTTCTACGACTACCTTATACAGGGCAAGTATGATGCCTATGTCGATGCCTTCTATCGTCCCGACAGCATACCCGCCAGCTACCGCGAGCAACTCATCGTAAGCGCCAAGCAGTACGTGTGGCAGATGAAGACCGACCACCAAGGTCTCCAATCGGTAGAGATAGCCGGTGCCAAGGCCGATACCGCACGCCATATAGGCAGTGCCTTCCTTGTCCTTGGTTTCAAAGACAAAACCAAGGAAGAGATTGTAGTGCCTTTGGTATTGAACAATGGCAACTGGATGATGCGATAGAATATATGAAAGTGCTAAATTGTAAGTCGCTACTGTTGCTTGTTGCGCTATTTACCCTTGCTGGCTGCACGTCCAACTATAAATATAAGATAGGTGTGTCGCAGTGTGTGGGCGGTCCTTGGCGCGAGAAAGCCAACAACGAGATGCTTTCTGCACAGCATCTTTACGACAACGATGTAAAGGTTATAATAAGGAATGCCGACAACAGCAACGAGCGGCAGTGCCAGCAGATAGACAGCCTTGTAGACGAGGGTGTCGACTTGCTTATTGTGTCGCCCAACGACTATAATGTCCTTAACAAAAGCTTGCAACGTGCTTGCGACAAGAACATCCCTATAGTGTTCTTCGACCGTACCACAGCTTTAAAGCACTATGCCGCTTATATTGGAGGCGATAATGTTGATGCGGGAAGAAGTATGGCAGAGTATGCGGTGTCGCTATGTCGTGACAGTGTACGTGTCAATGGACGCAAGCCAGTGGTGTTGGAGATAACAGGTCCACTTGAGCTAACCCCCGACATCGACCGCAACAAGGGATTTGTAGGATGTATAAGCCGTCATACAGACATCGACTACCAGCATTGTGCAAGCCAGTGGACCTACGACGACACCCACCGTGTAATGACCCACTGGCTTAAAGCCGGCAATATAGCCGATGTTGTTTTCTGCCACAGCGACCTTGCCGCACTTGCTGCCTACGATGCCGCAAAGAGTATGGGTATGGAGAAGGATATGTATTTTCTTGGTGTTGATGCTCTGCCAGGCAAAGGTGAAGGCATTGAGGCTGTGCAGCAGCACCGCCTCACGGCATCGTATATATATCCTACACATGGCGAGGAGGTAATAGCTCTTGCCCTGCGTATACTTGAGGGCAAGCCTTTTCAACGTGTCAACAATATGAAGAGTTATGTCGTAACTCCGCAAAATGTAGTCGACGTGTCTTTAAGCAGCAATGCGCTGATGAGGCAGAACCAATACCTTGCTACCATTCAGTCGAAGCTTGAGGCCTACTTGGGGTTCTATCACACACAGCGTACCCTTCTTATCGTATCTTTGCTTGTTATCCTATTTTTGATTGTTGCTGTGTTTGCTACATGGCGTGCCGTTAGGGCCACGCGTCGTGCCAATCGTCGAATGCGCGAGTTGAACAACGAACAAACACGTTTCTTTACCAATGCTTCTCACCAGTTGCGTACCCCGTTGACGCTGATAGCTGGTCCGGTGAGTCAGCTTGCAGAAGGCAAAGGCGATAGCAAGCAACTTATAGATATCGTGCGTCGCAATGTAGAGCAGCTGCAACGACTTGTTGGCGACGTGTTGTTGTTCCGCCGTGAGAATAGTGCCACTATTGATGATGCCTCCGTTACAACCAACGAGCAACTCTCGGCAAGCCTAAAGTCGGTACAAGACAGCCGTCATAGCATAATGATTAACGACAATACAGACGAGCTTGCCACTGTGCTTATCGTCGACGACAATGCCGATATGCGTGCCTATCTGCGCACACTGCTGCTCGACAGCTACTATGTTATAGAGGCAGCCGACGGACAGAGTGGACTGAAGCTGGCTGTGGAGAGTGTTCCCGATATTGTTGTGTCAGACGTTATGATGCCCGTTATGGACGGCTTGACGTTCTGTACACGTCTTAAGCAGCACGAAGCAACAAGCCATATTCCCGTGCTTATGCTTACAGCACGTAGCAGCGAGCAGCAGCATATAGAAGGCTTGCAGACGGGTGCCGATGCCTATATGACCAAGCCCTTCAGTGCAGACCTGCTACTTGCCAACATTGCTTCGCTACTGAACAATCGCCAAGCGCTGCGCCGGGCATTCGCAGCAAAAGTTGCAGAGGTGGATATAGTGGTGTCTGCGGATGGTCCCTCTACCCCAGACAGCTTCTTCCTCAACCGCTTTATGAAGGCAATGGACAAGAATATGTCGAACACAAAGCTTAAGATAGACGATCTTGGCGACGAGCTTGGACTCTCTCGTGTCCAACTCTACCGCAAGGTGAAAGCCCTTACCGGTAAGACTCCTGTCGAGATATTGCGTGAGACAAGGCTAAAGCGGGCTATGCAGCTGCTTAAGACAACCGACAAGACTGTGGCAGAGATTGCCTACGAAGTGGGATTCGCCACACCCGGCTACTTCTCGTCGTGCTTTAAGAAGCAGTTCGACAAGTACCCTACAGAAATTAGGGGAGACCAACTATAAGCCTTCTTAAAGGTAAACCTTATTAAATACTCAATATTTTTGACTATCCCGTCAACGATTGTTGCATGTAACATGAGTGATATTAAGTGAACTATCCCTTAAATATCACTCATTTATTGTTCTCTAATTTTGCAATCGTAAGCAAGACGCAGCCGATATTGCAAGCGCTCTTGATGCAGGCTAAAAACCTTTATAATAGATTAGAGAATTAAAAAACTTAAACCAAAACGTAAACGTATATCTTATGAAGAAAGCAAAAGTAGCTTTAGTAAGTATGCTCATGCTCGCCGGCTCTGGCGTATACGCTCAGACCAACGGCATTGGCGGAACGGTGACCGACAACACGGGTGAACCCATCATTGGCGCATCTGTTAAGGTTAAAGGCACCACCAACCAGGGCACAGTGACCGACATCGACGGCAACTTCAAACTTAATGTAAAGCCCGGCGAAACCCTTGTCATCTCTTATATAGGATGTAAGGACCAGGAGGTGAAGGCTGGCGACAATCTTAAGATTGTGCTTCAGGACAACTCTGAGGTGCTTGGCGAGGTTGTTGTAACCGGTTATCAGGTGCAGCGCAAGGCCGACCTTACCGGTGCGGTGTCTGTGATGAATATGAAAGAGCCGGTATCGCAAGCCGACCCTAATATGCTCAACTCTATGCAGGGCAAGCTTGCCGGTGTGCAAGTTGTTACAGATGCGACACCGGGTGGTGACGGTGCTTCAATCCGTGTTCGCGGTATGAGTTCTATCAACGGCTCGTCACCATTGCTTATAGTTGACGGTATAGCCACAACAGAGAATATGAACTCTATCAACCCTGCCGATATCGAGTCTATTCAAGTGCTTAAGGATGCTTCCTCGGCATCTATCTATGGTTCGCGTGCTGCCAATGGTGTTATTATCGTAACCACAAAGCGTGGTAAGGGCGAGAAGCTTACGGTAAACGTGAACTATGCAGCCAGCCTTCAGACCGTAGCCAAGACCTACGATATGCTCAACACTCAGCAGTGGGGTGAGGCTTATTGGACAGCCGCCAAGAATGCCGGCATGAAGCCTTCGCATCCCTTCTATGGCAGTGGCGACAAGCCACAGATGATAAGCGGTCTGCCCAACACCGATTGGCAGGATGCCGTATACAGCTCGGCATGGACACACAACCTCTCGGCAAGCGTATCTAATAGTGGCAAGAAAGGCTCTATGCTTCTCTCTGGCAACTACATCAATCAGGACGGACTGGTAGACTATACCTTCTATCGTCGCTACTCGGCACGACTCAACTCTACATACAACATCTCCGACTATGTTAGCGTGGGCGAGAACCTTATGGTTTCAAAGTGGTTCAACCGTGGCTGCTCGGCACAGGACGACCGTGGCATTCCGTTCACAGCTATGCGTCAGCATCCAGGTCTAAGCGTCAGAAACGAGGACGGCACATTCACCAATCCGGTCGATGTACTCAAGTCGGATATCGCCAACCCGGTGCAGTCGCTCTACACTTCACGCGACAACAACAACGAGAGCTTGCGTATCTTCGGCAATGCCTATCTTGAGTTGAAGCCAATAAAGGGTCTCTCGTTGAAGACCAACTTAGGCTACGACCATACACAATATCTCTCAAAGGAGCTTACACGTAAGGCTGTGGCATCCGATGTCAACTCTATGAGCCGTGCCTATGGCCAGGGCGAGACATTGACCTGGACCAACACCGCCAACTATCTGTTTGATATAGCTAAGAATCATCACTTCAATGTGCTTGCCGGTTCGGAGGCTATCAAGTACACCTTCCAAGACCTCTCGGCTTGGCGTAATAATTATGCCTTTGAGGACAACAACTATATGCAGATAGGTTCGGGTGAGGGCACACAGACCAACGGCGGTGGCACACAGGAGTGGGCACTCTTCTCGCTCTTCGGCAAGTTCGACTACAACTATGCCGACCGCTACCTCTTCTCTGCAACACTTCGCCGTGACGCCACATCACGTCTTGCCAACGACCAGAACTCGGGTGTGTTCCCCGCTTTCTCAGCAGCTTGGCGTTTGTCGGAGGAGAAGTTTTGGAAGAAGAACAGCATCCTGACCGACTTTAAGTTGCGTGCAGCTTGGGGACAGAACGGTGCCTCGCAGATGCTCTCCAACTATGCCTCTTATTCCACATACGTATACGATACCGGCAATGGCTCGTACGACCTCAACGGCTCCAACAACGCTATTGTTAGCGGTATCAAGGTAGGCTCTACCGGCAACCGCAACCTCAAGTGGGAGACAACAACCCAGACCAACATCGGTTTCGACGCTTATCTCTTCAACAATGCCTTGAACGTTACCTTCGACTACTATTGGAAGAAGACCAAGGATATGCTCACAGTGCCGCCTGTGCTCTCTGTAGCTGGCGAGAACGCTACCAAGTGGATGAACACCGGCGATATGAAGAACACCGGTTGGGAGCTTACCGTCAACTACAACTCGCCTCAGTATGGCGACTGGTCGTGGAACGGCAACTTCAACATCTCGCAGTATAAGAACAAGGTGGAGAAGCTCAACGACTTTACCAAGACCCTTGGCGGCGATGTACGTCTGATAGAGGGCAAGCCAATGGGTGTATACTATGGCTATGTGGTAGACGGAATATTCCAGAACGAGACAGAGGTAGCCAACCACGCCATACAGCAGGGCAAGGGTGTTGGACGCTTTAAGTATCGCGACCTCGATGGCAATGGCGTTATCAACGAGAACGACCAGTGTGTTATAGGCGACCCTAACCCCGACTTCTCTCTCGGTCTCAACCTCAGCGTTACATGGAAGCGACTCACCCTTAGCACATTCCTCACAGGCGAGTTTGGATTTGACATCTACAACGGCACCAAGCGTCAGCTCAACTTTATGTCGTACGGTGGCAACTCTACCAACCGTGGCAAGGACATCCTCAATGCGTGGAGCACTACCAACACATCGTCGTCGATACCGGCCCTAACCCTTGCCGACAACAACAACGAGACACGTATGTCGACCTACTTTGTAGAGGATGGCTCGTATCTTAAGATGAAGTTCGTCAAGCTTGCCTACGACCTGCCTACCAAGTGGCTCAGCCGCATTGGCGCATCAGCCCTCTCTGTATACGGTCAGTTGGAGAACGTCTTTACCATTACCGACTACTCGGGTCTTGACCCGGAACTGCCACTCGGCACATACGGAGCACGTTACGACGGAGGTCCTTATCCACGTTCGCGCACATTCACTGTAGGTGTAAACCTGACGTTCTAAATATCCTATTCAATAGAAAACCCAAACAATACATATAAAGATGAAGACATATTTCAATTTCAAATATATGGCCATCGCCACAGTCTTTGCCGCATCGTCGCTCTCGCTGACATCGTGCGATGACTTCCTCGACCTTAAGCCAACCGGCACATTCACAGAGGAGCAGCTCGACGACTCTTCTATCGAGGGTCTAATGGCTTCTGCATACGCAGGTCTTGAAGCCCACTTCTTTGGCAACAACGAGTCGTTTGCAGGTCCGATAACCAACTGGGTGTTTGATGTTCGTTCTGACGATGCCCTCAAGGGTGGAGGCGACATCACCATGGAGCAGTACATACACCAGCTCGAAGTGTCTAACGTTACAAGCGACAACGCTGTAGCCCTTGACAAGTGGCGCAACAACTACTACGCCATATCTCGTGTGCACAAGGCCATGAACGCTATTGAGAACAGCAACATTGCCAACAAAGCTACATACCTTGGCGAGCTGAAGCTACTCCGTGCCTACTTCTACTTCGACCTTATCCGTATTTTCAAGCAGGTGCCTTACTTCACCGAGAATGAGGACCCTAACGGAAAGCGTGCCGACGAGTATACCCGTGACCAGATATTCTCGTTCATCAAGCAAGACCTTGTTGATGCCTACAGCGTTCTGCCCGAGGAGCAGAGCCAGGCTGGCCGATTCAACAAGTACGTAGCTGCCGCTGTTATGGCAAAGGTTAGCGCCTTTACATCCAACTGGAGTGATGTGGAGACTTATGCCAACTATGTTATCGCTTCAAACAAGTACGACTTCTACGACAACTACGGCGACATGTCGAAGATAGAGTTCAACAACAAGAAGGAGTCTATCATGGCAGTGCAGTTCTCTACCGCCAACAACAATGCCCACATCAACTGGTCTAACCTCCTCAACACAACCTATTCGGAGGGAGCCTTGTTCGGCACCGGCGACGACTTCTTCCTCGGAAGCCAGAACCTCGTTGACGCTTTCGCCACAGACAATAACGGCTTGCCTTATCTCGACGGCTCCGACCACTACGTCAAGACAACCGAGAACGGCGACGGCAACTACGACGGCAATGTAGACCCGCGTCTCGACTTCACCGTAGGACGCTTGGGTATGCCGTTCCGCGGACACACATACAACAAGAAGTGGTGCCGCGCTTACGATATCTACGGCGAGTACTCGGGCAAGAAGGGACTTATCGACCCGTCTTCGCCAGACATGGTACAGGGATTCCCTTGGGGAGCATCTGCCCTCAACTACTGCATCATTCGCTACTCCGACATTGTTCTTCTCAAGGCTGAGGCGCTTATCGAGCAGAACAAGCAGCTCGACGAAGCCCGCACCCTTATCAACGACGTGCGCAAGAAGGCGCAGCGCTCTATCGACGGCAACTATACACCGCAGGATCTCGACCCCTTCAATGCCAACTACAACGTAGGTCTCTATCCTTCAGAAGGCTGGACACAGGAGTACGCACGCAAGGCTGTGCGTATGGAGCGCCGTCTGGAGCTTGCTATGGAGGGCAACCGCTGGTTCGACCTTTTGCGCTGGAACACAGCCGTGTCTACTGTCAACGCATATATGCAGAGCGAGCAGAGATACCACACCTATTATGCAGGCAACTCAATCTCTGAGGACGAGCTTTATTTCTCAGTGCCTTACGAGGAGGTCAACAATTCAAATGGTCTTTACAAATAAACAAAGAATGTAATATGAAAAAGCATATATATAGCATATTAGTGGCTGCCTTTGCAGCGTTTGCACTCGGCTCTTGCTCGGATGTAGACATACCGGCAGCTGTACAGTCGGCTAAAGTAAGCAATCTTGCTGCCACAGTAGATGGCCGCGCCATAACCCTCAACTGGACCTTGCCTTCTGCCGAAGGCATCAAGGGTGTAAACATCTACCGCAACAACGACCTCATTGCCGAGCTTGGAGCGGTTGCCACCTATACCGCAAAGAAGCAGCCGTCCAACCAAGAACTTCTCTACACCGTGAAGATAGTATACGAGAATGGCAATGTTTCTGAGGGCGAGACATTCAAGGTAGATGCTCTGCCTGGCTCAAAGGTGGCAATGCTGCTGCCGTCTAACAACGACTCCGATCTCGACGACGACGAGCTTGCTGCCAAGAACTGGTTTGTACAGACCTATGGCGACAACGGCAAGGTGTTTACACCTGCCAATCTTCCTACGCTCAATCCAAATGATTATGCCACTCTTTGGATTCAGATAGACCGCGTAGGACTGGAGATGGGTCCAGGCAAGCTGCCTGCCGACATCATCGCAAGCGGCATTATCAGCAACCTCACCACCTATCTTAAGGCTGGTGGCAACGTGTTCCTCACCAAGCACGCTACCCAGCTTGTATCATCTTTAGGCCGCATAGCCGAGCAATACGGTCCGCACTTATTTGGTTCTGGCGAGGGTGGCGAAGGCACAGACATCTGGACAACCAATGCTGTGATAGGTTCCAACTGCGACCCTAAGTACGACCACCGCTCACATGCTGCCTTTGCTGGTCTTGAGGTGCTGCCTGCCAACGACCCCGTCGATAGGTACGACCACGAGTCGTTCCCACTTGAGGGTCCTGGTTTCCGCGAAGACCACAACTGTATGTGGGACCTCAATAGCTACGGCTTCACCCCTGCCGATGGCGTGAACGTGGTAGACGCTTTCGAGAAAAAGACATCTTCAGTGGTTCTCGCTACTTGGGGACACGTTACCGACTACTGCTGCGGTGGCATCATCGAGTTCTTGCCTACCAACGACATCAAGGGACGTATGATATGTATTGGTCTTAGCTCATACGAGTTCAAACAGAACTCAGGCACCAACCAGTATCAGCAGAACACCGAAAAGCTTACAAAGAACTGCATCGACTATCTCGCTGCCGAGTCTGAATTTTAAAACATAACCCAATTTCAATATTCTTGATACAACAAAGGAAGGTTCTCCACGTTAATATATTATAAGGTGGTTAGCCTTCCTTTGTGTTTAACATCAAATAGTATATTATGAACAAAGCATTATCATTACTCTCCACTCTTGCCTTTGCCGTTCCTCTTGGCGTCAATGCGCAGATTGTGAATATACCTATGCAGCCCTCTGCCAACGGCGCTTTGGAAGAGACAGTATCGGGCAAGTCGCTCGCCATCAACACAGCCCTTGCTCCCTATACCATAGCCGGTGCCAAGGGCGAGGCTTGGCGTCTGGACGGCTACTCGTCGTTTGCCAAGGGCGATGTCGACCTCTCCATGCTCAATGGCAAGAGCCAGCTAACCTTCTCGCTATGGGTGGCACCCGAGACTTATCCTATGATGCGCCTCGACGAGAATGGCGAGTGGTTCTCAACAATGGCAGGTTCAATGCGTATCAACGACAACAACCAATGGGACAAGACCACAGGCAAGGGCTTCTCCTTCCAGATAGGCTCAAGAGGAACCTATATGTTCACTTGCTTCAGCAATGGCTTCCAGCTTACAGCCAAGGCTAATCAGAAGCTCAACCGCTACGAGTGGAACCACCTCGTGGCTGTGTTCGACGGCACCAAGAAGACCGTGAAGCTATACAACAACGGCACAGAGGTGGCGTCTGCCAAGTGCGGCAACACCTTTACGTCTACTTCCAACGAGATGTTTATAGGCAAGTCGTACACCGATGTCAAGGCAGACAAGTGCAACCTCAACACCTTCAACGGTCTAATTGACGACCTCGCCATATACGATGGCGTTCGCGACAACATCGTGGCAGAGCAGCCTGAGCATCCAGCCGTGCTTACCTATTCGGCTGAACGCTACGCTGCCGACATCTGCCGCCCCGCGTTCCATGGTATGCCTACAGCCAACTGGACCAACGAGACACACGGAGCTGTCTACTACAACGGCAAGTACCACCTCTTCTTCCAAAAGAATCCCAACGGTCTGTACCTCTCGCACATGCACTGGGGACATCTTGTAAGCGACAACCTATACCAGTGGGAGGAGCTGCCCACAGCCATAAGCCCGGGCGATGACGTTACATGGTACGACCAAAAGGGTTGCTGGTCGGGCTGCGTATATATGGACGATGTGCTTACAGGCGGCAAGCCCAACATCTTCTATACCGGTGTCGACTATGCACGTGCTATGATATCGCAGGCTGTACCAGCCGACGACGAGCTTCTTAGATGGAACAAGGTTGAGGCTAACCCGGTGGTAAATGGGCGTCCCGACGGATTGAGCGACGACTTCCGCGATTGCTTCGTCTTCCAGAACAATGGCAACCACTATATGATTGTAGGCTCGTCGAAGAGTGGGGTAGGCTGCGCAACGCTGCACAGATACGACAGTGCCACCAAGAAATGGTCTAACGACGGCACGCTCTTCTTCCATGGTCAGACCGCCGACCGCGACGGCAACTTCTGGGAGATGCCAAATATAACACGATTTGGCGACAAGTGGCTCTTTACATGCACCCCCTTGTCTACCTCTAAGGGTGTGCGCACGCTTTATTGGGTGGGCACTATCAATGCCGACGGCACATTCAAGCCCGACAATATTGCTCCTAAGACGGTAGAGTTGGACGGCTTCTCAAAGGACGGATATGGCATGCTCTCGCCCACAATATTCAGTAAGGACGGCAAGACGCTTATGCTTGGCGTCGTTCCAGACAAGCTGCCTATGGCAGAAACCTATCGCCTTGGTTATGCCCATGCCTATAGCTTGCCCCGCGAGATAAGCCTTGCAGCCGATGGCTCGCTTGTGCAAAAGCCGTTTGACGGACTTGCCGAGATGCGTACAGACAAGCAGTTGCGCCGTACCGGCTTCACCCTTAACGGCAGCCTTGACCTCTCGCCTGTAGAGGGACGCAGCTTGGAGCTTGACGGCGAGTTTGTTGTTGGCAACAACAACTTTGGCTTTACCGTTCTCGGCACCGACGACAAGCACGTCACCATTACCTATTCGCCCTCAACCAACACCGTGCGCCTGGATATGCAAGGCTACGACCGCATTGTGCAGGACGCCGCCTTTGGTGGTATATACGAGAGCGAGTTGCCGCAGAAGCTGTCAGCCGGACAGACGGCGTGCCTCAAGGTATATGTCGACCATTCGTTTATCGACCTCTTTGTCAACGACATGTATGCCGCTTCGGTGCGCATATTCCCAACAAACGCTTCAGGCATAAAGGCCACGGCATTTGCTACGGGCGATGTGGAGGTAAAGAAGCTTGACGCTTATGTGCTTGAGGCGGGTCAGGCTACAGGTGTTAAGTCGTTCGATGTTTCGGCGTGTAAGGTTAGTGGCGGCAAGCAAGGCATAAGCTACGACACCTGCGGCAGAATCATGAGTGTCGCCGTATACGATATGGCAGGCAGATGTATTAAGTCGTTGTCGGCGGTCAATGGCAAGGGTATTATAAGTGTTGGTGCAAGCGGACTCTATGTAGTCCGCCTTGCCGACACCTCTACAGGTGCTACACAGGTGTTCAAGACGGTATGTTGAGCACCTGTGTTTTGGCATATATAGGTGGTATATAAAAAAACAACCACGCTGCATCTACTGCGGCGTGGCTATCAATTAATAGTAAAGTGATGACTATCAGTTTTTATTCTTTGAGAAGGTATTATTAGGTGATTGTTTAAAGGTATTTTCACCGCTCTTGAATTACACAAATCCTTCGAGCGAATAGTTGTGTCTTAATGGTCTCAGTAGGTCGTTATGAAATGATGATAACTTTTACGACTGCAAAGATAGTTCTATTTTGAATGATACACAAACTTTTGGGTAGAAAAGTTCAAAAAAAGTTGATTTTAACATTTATATTCAAGTTTTATAGCCAAAAATGGCGCCCGAACTGTCGTTTGAGCGCCATTTTAAGTATTTTTTGACTGATGTCAATCTTGTGCCTGTTGTTTTTTGATTTGCATCAAAACACGTTTTTTATTTATTAACAGTTGAGCCTTTCCTACTTGCGGCTCATCTCCACCTGCTTAACCTTCTTGAACAGTTCGGATGCAAACACCAGGTCGTTGAGCTTCTCGTTGGTGGCTCCCATAACATCGTCCTTTGTTCCTTGCCACTCTTTATGGCCCTTGTATATAAAGATTATGTTCTCGCCGATGCCCAATACCGAGTTCATATCGTGCGTGTTTATGATTGTCGTTATGCCGAAGTCCTTTGTTATGGACGACAGCAGCTCGTCGATAACGAGCGAAGTATGCGGGTCCAGACCCGAGTTAGGCTCGTCGCAGAAGAGGTACTTGGGGTTGAGCACGATGGCACGTGCTATAGCCACACGCTTCTGCATACCGCCCGACAGCTCGCCAGGAAACTTGCTCTGGGCGTCGATAAGGTTCACGCGGTCGAGGCACTCTTGTGCCCGGCGCACACGGTCGCGGTAGTTCATGGTAGAGAACATGTCGAGAGGGAACATAACGTTCTCAAGCACCGAGAGCGAGTCGAAGAGTGCGGCGCTTTGGAAAATCATACCCATTTCGCGTCGCATAAACACCTTCTCCTTCTTCGACATAGCCACAAAGTTGCGTCCGTCGTACAGCACGTCGCCGCTTGTAGGTGTAAGCAGTCCCACGAGGTTCTTCATAAGCACCGTCTTGCCCGAACCGCTCTGTCCGATGATGAGGTTGGTCTTGCCGTCCTCAAACACGGCGTTTATATCCTTGAGCACTTCCTTGTCGCCAAACGACTTATAGAGATGTTTTACTTCTATCATAGTTGTTTCTTTAACTTAGTAATTGTGTGAGGAACACGTCGGAGAACAATATCAGCACGCTCGACGACACAACGGCGTCGGTACTTGCCTTGCCCACCTCCACAGAGCCGCCCTCAACGGTGTAGCCGAAGTAGCTCGACACGCTCGAGATGATGAAGGCAAACACAAGGCTCTTTATTATACTCATCCACATAAACCACGAGTTGAAGGAGTGTTGCAGTCCAAGCGTCAGGTCTTCAGGCGACAGGATGTGTCCTATATACGCCGTGCCGTAAGCTCCGAGGATGCCGGTGGTAGACGAGAAGACAACGAGGAATGGCATGATGGTAACCAGTCCAAGTATCTTTGGCAGTATAAGATAGTTGGCAGAGTTTACGCCCATAATGTCAAGGGCGTCTATCTGCTGCGTCACACGCATGGTGCCAAGCTCGGAGGCTATGTTGGAGCCTACCTTTCCGGCAAGAATCAAGCACATGATACTTGACGAGAACTCCAGCAGCAAAATCTCTCGTGTGGTGTAACCCGACACCCAGCGCGGCATCCACGGGCTCTGGATGTTGAGCTTCATCTGTATACATATCACCGCACCGATGAAGAACGAGATAAGCAGCACAATGCCGATAGAGTCGACACCCAATGCCGACATCTCCTTGACATATTGCTTGAGGAACATACGCATACGCTCGGGACGGGCGAAGGAGCGTCCCATAAGTATGAGATAGCGTCCTAAAGTGTTTAAGTATTTAAATATCAACATAATCGTGTTGTTGTTTTGTTTGCTTTTGCAAAAGTAGCAATAAAACGCTAAAAACTATACATCAAGTTTAAGTTTTTATGTTTTATTTGTGGGAAATGATATTTTGTTTTACCTTTGTATTATAAATATACATATATAAGTATGAGTGAAACAGACAACATAAAAATGCAGGGACAGCCTGCTACAGAACCTATGGCTGAGGACAAGCCCCACTGCATGGTGCTGCGCACCGAGGGCCTGGTTAAGCGCTACGGCAAGCGAACCGTCGTAAACGACGTGTCTATCAACGTGCGCCAGGGCGAAATCGTTGGTTTGCTTGGTCCTAACGGAGCCGGCAAGACCACCTCGTTCTATATGACCACAGGTCTTATCGTGCCCAATGCCGGCCACATATACCTTGACGACAAGGACATAACCGACTTCCCCGTGTACAAGCGTGCGCGTCATGGCATTGGCTATCTGCCGCAGGAGGCGAGTGTCTTCCGCAAGCTTAGCGTGGAGGACAACATCATGGCTGTGCTTGAGATGACGAAGCTGTCGCGCAAGGAACAGCTGGAGAAGCTGGAGAGCCTTATTGCCGACTTCAACCTTGGCAAGGTGCGCAAGAATAAGGGCGACCAGCTGTCGGGTGGCGAGCGACGCCGTACCGAGATAGCGCGCTGTCTGGCTATCGACCCTAAGTTTATTATGCTCGACGAGCCGTTTGCAGGTGTAGACCCTATCGCTGTTGAGGAGATTCAGCACGTGGTGTGGCGCTTGAAGTATCGCAACATCGGCATCCTCATAACCGACCATAACGTGCAGGAGACGCTCACCATTACCGACCGTGCCTACTTGCTGTTTGAGGGCAGAATCCTGTTCCAGGGCGCCCCGGAAGAACTGGCTGAGAACCGCATTGTGCGCGAGAAATACCTTGGCTCTACATTCGAGTTGCGCAAGAAGGACTTCCAGGTTGTGGACGAGTCGAAGCGCAAGCGCGATATGGAAAGAGCGCTGCACGACTAATCTCCTCGACACCCCGTCTGCTTGTCAAATTGTCCACTTCTTACCCCGTCAACTTAAAAGATATATATGAAGTATTTACTTGTATCAGATATTCACGGATGCCTCCCAACGCTCGAGCGTGTCCTCCACTTCTTCGACCAAGGCCATTACGATATGCTGTGCATCCTTGGCGACATTCTCAACTACGGACCACGCAACCGCATACCCGAGGGCATCGACCCTAAGGGCATCGTCGAGCGCCTTAACGCTATGAAGGATCGCATCATCGCCATTCGTGGCAACTGCGATGCCGAGGTAGACCAGATGTTGCTCGAGTTCCCGATAATGGCAGACTATGCCCTCGTTGTCGACAATGGCCGTCGTCTGTTTCTTACACACGGTCACGTGTACAACGAGCAGAACCGTCCCACACTCGCCCACGACATCTTTGTGTATGGCCACACCCATCTGTGGAAGCTCGAACAGACAGCCAATGGCGATGTTGTGTGCAACATTGGCTCTATCACATTCCCCAAGGGCGGCAACGAGCCTACATTTGCCACATACGAGGATGGACGCATGATAGTGCGTCATCTCGATGGCTCGATAATGAAGGAACTTTAGTGGGTAAGGGCGCTTTTTCTTTGGTTCATCCGGAATTTGGAGTGATAGAATTGTAAGTTGCAGTTTATCGGGGAGAGGCGTTCTGATGTTCGTGTAATGAACGTATAATATATTGTCCGTATAATGGACATATAATTTTACTTGTAGTTCCTTTGTGTGTAGTTCCCACAGAACGCACAGAGAACACAGAAGCCTACGGGCTTAAGCTTTTGGAATCCACAGAATAGCCTACGCTTCGCGAGGCAAGAATCCAGAAATGATGGCTTGCGTCGCCAAAGGCGACGTCTGAGCACAGCCCATTAACGTCTATTACACGATAGAAACATTAACGCCCATTACACGATAGAATATTATACGTTCATTATACGAACATCAGAACGCCTCTCACCGATAAACTGCAATTTACATTTCTGTCACTCCTTATTCCGGATGAACCCTCATTAAGACTTAATGACCTACTAATTAAGGCTTAATGACCTCCATTACAAACGTTGTGTGGTAGCCCGCAACTGGAGTGTCGGCAAGCCACAGGTTGCCGCCACAAGCCATCATCATCTGCCTGGCGATAGCCAAGCCTATGCCTTGCCCCTTCTTCTTGGTTGTGAAGAAGGGGATGAAAATCTCTCTTGCCACTTCTGCCGCTATAGCCTGTCCGTCGTTGCTTACGAGCAGCTGTAGCGTTGTGTCCTCCTCTTGCAGGTTGTCGTTGGCAGAACATTGTGCCAGACGTATATCCACCGAGTGGGCTTCTGCCTCGATAGCGTTCTTGATGATGTTGGTCATCACTTGGCGCAGCATACCCAGGTCGGTCTTTGCCGATGTGGGTGTGTTGAGGCTAATGTGCCACTGTATGTCGGGATAGAGGGCAGGTATGGACGTTACAAATTGCTGCAGGTCGACGGGTTGTATGTCGGCAGGTTGCAGCTGTGTCAGTTTGCGGTAGCTGTCTACAAAGGTAGCCAGGCTGAGGCTTGTGTCGTATATCGCCTTTATGCCCTCTTCGAGAGGAGTGCCTTTGACCATTGGCGATGCTATATAAGCTTGGGTTATGCTTTGTATTGGCGCCACCGAGTTCATTATCTCGTGTGTCAAAACACGTGTCAGTCGTCTCCACGATTCCACCTCGCTTCGTGCAAGCAGTCGGTTTATCTCGCTCCCCATCTCGTTTAGTGTGTTCTGCAGGTCGCGTTCGCCCGGAAATAGTAGGGTGGTGGGCAGACGGAAGGTGAAGTCGTGGTTGCGCAGGGCCTCGCGCATGAGGCGGGCGCGGAGAGAGAGAAGACGCTGGTGGCGGATGAAGAGGATGATAAGGATGATGAGGAGGAGAAGAAGCCCCATCCCTAACCCCTCCCCAATATGGAGGGGAGTGATGTGCGATGATATATTTAATAGGTGGTGTAACATATTGTTATTGTTGTTTCTGGTTTTTCCCTAACTTCTTATACAGCGTCTGCCTCGTAATGCCCAACATTTCCGCCGCCTTGCTCATATTACCGTGACATTGTTCCACGGCACGTTGTACGTGTTCTAGCTCCATTTGTTCGAGCGGCATAACCTCGCGGTTCTTGTCGATGGCGTCGTGCAGGGTGGCTATGAGCTTGTCGTTGTCCCACGGCTTTGTAACGAAGTCGGCTGCGCCATACTTCAGCCCCTTTACCGCCAACTGCACATCAGCGTAAGCCGTTATCAGGATGACGGGTGTGTTGGGGTGCAGCTTCTTTATGGTGCGCAGCCAAAACAGTCCGTCCTGCCCCGTGTTTACGCCGAGAGAGAAGTTCATGTCGAGCAGCACGGCATCCACCGATTGCTCCTTGGCAATGGTAGATATAAGGTTGTCTGGTGACGTCATCGTTATGATGTGCTCAAACTCGGTGGCAAGGCAAATCTTGAGAGCCGTTAGAATGGCGGCGTTGTCGTCGACCACTATCAGTGTTTTGTATGGGTAGATCATATTATTGCATTAACTCCTTTAGCTTATCATCAAAGTTGTCAGCCCTGACATATCCTATCATTCGTTTGTTTACTGGCGATTCACATAGCAAACCGCATTTGACGAGTTGTTGCAAATCACCGCGAATTGTCTTTACGTTTACAGAGAAACGTGTGGTTAGCGACTTGGCTGTGAAAATGGCATTTGGATTTTCGCTGAATAGGCGAATGATTTGAGTTTGACGTTCATTAATAAGACTGTTTCCTCTAAAAGCAACGAGACTCTGCTGCTCTTTTATCTTTCTTTGCAAGTATATTTTCAAATCATCGTATGCGGTCTTCATTGCCGATAGGTTGTATATTAAGAAGTATGTCAGGTCAAGTCCATCCATCTCTGTGTATAAGAAAGCTTTCTCGTATTTGGCTTTACTATGATATATGACACGTGAAATGGAGAGATACTCTGTAAGCCAATAGCCATTCTTCAACAGATACCAATATATAAGAGAGCGTGCTGTACGTCCATTGCCATCAACAAAAGGATGAAGATATGCAAGCATAAAGTGTATAATGATGCCTTTTATTATAGGATGTATAAACAGCTCATTACTATTATTATCGTTGGCAAAGCGGCATAACCAACCTATATGCTCATTGAGTTCAGCAGCAGGCGGTGGTGTGTGTACAACCTCACCACTAATGCTATTCATCACCATAATGTTGTCGTCGGTGCGCAGTGCTCCTTCGTCTGCAGCTCTTTCAAGTGTATTGGTTGAAATTAGGTGATGTATGTTGAGTAATGTTTCTTTGCTGAAACTCTCGTTTTTATGCTCTACAAGATATTGTATGGTGGCATAATTGTTGGCAATCATCTGCTGACTCTTGTTGACTGGTTTCATTTGTTTGCGCAACATATCTTTGGCAACCTTACGTGTTGTAGATGCCCCTTCCATTTGGCTTGAGGCAATGGCTTCCTCCATTATCGAACTTGCAAGATATACTTTATGGTCTTTTTCTGGTATTATATCATTCGACTCTATGTTTCCACCAAAGTTAAGGTCAAATTCGTGCAGCATTTGTTGCATTTTGCCTGTTATGGTGAAGTGTAGCCGTATCTTGCCCCAACTGATGTCTATACGGTTCATATTGCGTTTCAGCTTTATTGCATACCAAAACACGTTTGGGTCAACATCGTTTGGAACCATATATTTTGCTTTGTCCCAATATAGATATTCGTTGTGTATTTTATTAAGCACGACACTGTATGTGGGATTGTTAAGCAGGTCTATGGCTTTCTGAATGTCTATGTTAGATAAGTTAGGAGTTGCTTCTATCATAATCTGTGGTTTTATGGATGCAAAGATAATAAAAGATTAAACAAATTAGGGGAAATTCTCCCCTAATTTCCCCTAATTTCCCCTAATTCCCTCAAATCTCCCTTATTTCCGTTTGTTTTTGGTTCGTTCATACCCTCCAGTTTGTATGATTTTCATACACTTTTGCCCCAATATCGCCTTTGTCCCTCATTTTCTTCAACCTTTTGCCTCCATCCCCAACCCATTCTTCCTAAATTTGCAGTGTCAAAACAAAACAACGATAAGATGAAGCGAATGATTATAGCCATATCTGCCTTGGTGCTCGGCACACAGCTGTATGCTGCCCAACCCTGGTCTGTGGACAGCTGTATGCAGTATGCAGCCAACCACAGCCATACGGTGAGACAACAGCGGTACGCATTGGACGACAGCCGGGCGGCAAAGACGCAAGCCATTGGAGCCTTCTTGCCAAGCATATATGGGTCGGTGTCGGGACAGCTCAACTTTGGACGAGCCATAGACCCGGAGACCAATACATACACAAATGTAAGCACACTGTATAATGGTTATGGGCTGCAAGCATCGCTCGACATCTTCGACGGACTGCAACGCTACAACCAGCTGCGCATGGCTAAGGCCAATGTTGCCATGGGGCGCAGCGCCGTGCAGGTAGAGAAGGACGACGTGGCACTGAAGGTGTACAAGGCATATATGGACCTTGTGTATTGCCAGGGTGCCGTCAATCAAACCGCAAAGAAGCGCGACGAGAGTGTTACGCTGCTGCACCAAACCGAGGTGATGGCTGAGGTGGGGCAGAAGAGCGATGCCGACGTGGCGCAGATGCGAGCCACGCTTGCTGCCGACGAGTACGAGTTGACGCACATGCAGAGCCAGACCACAAAGGCTATGCTTGCCCTTAAGCAACTGATGAACTATCCTGCCGACTCGACGCTCGACGTCATGCAGCCTGTCTTTGACCCCGAACCACAGCTTGCATACACCCCGTCGCAAATAGCAGCCTATGCCGCCACCAACAATCCGCGCATCCTCAAGGCGCAACAGGGGGTTGAGGCAGCACGCTACAGTCTGCGTGCGGCGCGTGGCGCATTGCTTCCAACGATCTCTCTCTCTGGTGGCGTGTCCACCTCTTTCTATAGAAACATGGACAAAGGAGGACACGCCTCCTTCTCCGAACAGTTCAAGAACAATGCCGGCGAGTATGTAGGACTGTCGCTGTCGATACCTTTATTCAACCGACTCGCCACAACGTCTACCATCCGCCGCCGCAAGATTGCCCTCGACCAGGCTCGCGAGAATCTTGAGTACGAGCAGAGCGAGCTGCACCGCATCATCGTTGAGGCTGCGTCGGATGTGGCAAACAGCATCAAGGAGGTAACCAAGATGCAGGAGCAGGTAGAGGCAGACAGCCTTGCGGCACACCTCACCACACGCAAGTACGAGGAAGGACTGGCATCGTCGATAGATGTCAAGACGGCTGCCGTAACGCTGTTGCAAAGCAGGGTGAAGCTGCTGCAAAGCCAGCTGACAATGGCATACAACAGACGATTGCTTGCATATTATAAAGGAGATAAATTGTGGAAATAAAAAGTAGTGGATACTAAATAGATAATTATGGACCGACCAATAGAAAAGAAATCATTCACGCGCCGATACATTTGGTACATATCTGTGGCTGTTGCGGTGGTGGTGTTGCTTGTATGGCTTGTCTTCGGAAGCACCGCGAGCACCATGACGGTAGACGCCAACGACATCACCGTGAGCGACGTTATACGTGGCAAGTTTGACGACTATGTGCGTCTCAACGGACAGGTAGTGCCTATTCAGGTGGTGCAGATATCGCCTGAGGAGGGTGGTATAGTAAGAGAGAAAGTTGTAGAGGAAGGTACACGCGTGAAGAAGGGCGACGTGATACTGCGCCTTAGCAACAGCAACCTCGACCTACAAATACTCAACGCCGAGGCAGAACTTGCCGAGAAGCAAAACCTTCTGCGCAACACACAGGTGACCATGCAGCAAGACCGGCTTAACAACCGCACCGAACAAGCATCACTCGATATGGACTGCGAGCGCAAGCTACGTGCCTATCAGCAGAACTCCCGACTATTTAAGGAGAAGCTTATAAGCAAGGAGACGTATCTGCAAAGCAAGGAAGACTACAACCTTGCCTTGCGCAAGCACCGGCTCATAGGACAACGCCTTAAGCAGGACAGCCTATACCGACACGTGCAGATGGCGCAAATGGAGGACAATCTGGATAATATGCGCAAGAATGTACTGCTTGTGCGCGAGCGCAAGAACAAGCTTGAGGTGCGCTCGGCGATAGACGGCGAGCTTGGATTGCTCGATGTCGAGCTGGGACAGAACATTCAGGCAGGGCAGAATATCGGTCAGATAAACGACCTCAGCGACTTCAAGATTGAGGCTAAGATAGACGAGCACTACATCGACCGTGTGCGTCCGGGGCTGACAGCCACCATAACCAGAGACGGCAAAGAGTATCAGTTGCGTGTGCGCAAGGTATATCCCGAGGTGCGCGACGGATCATTCCGCACCTACTTTGTATTCGTTGGCTCGCGTCCAGCACAGATGCGCAGCGGACAGACCTACTACGTGGAGCTTGCCCTCGGCAAGTCGTCGGTAGCCACGCTTATACCCCGTGGCACCTTCTTCCAGACCACTGGCGGCAACTGGATATTTGTGCTCGACCGTTCGGGCAAGAAGGCTTACCGCCGCAACATCAGCATAGCACGCCAAAACCCACAATATTATGAGGTAACTGAGGGCTTGGAACCAGGCGAACGTGTTATAACGAGTGGGTACGAGGCATTTAAGGAGAACGAAATATTGATATTAAAATAACAAAGAGCATGATAAAGACCAATAACCTTACCAAAATCTTCCGTACAGAGGAAGTGGAGACCGTTGCACTCAATGGTGTTAGTATTAATGTCGAAGACGGCGAGTTTGTAGCAATTATGGGACCGAGCGGTTGCGGCAAGTCAACCCTGCTCAATATCCTCGGATTGCTCGACAATCCCAATAGCGGCGAGTATTGGCTCGACGGCGAACCTGTGGGCAACCTCAAGGAGAAGGAGCGCACAAGGTATCGCCGTGGCAGGATAGGCTTTGTGTTCCAAAGCTTCAACCTCATAGACGAGCTTACGGTGGAGGAGAATGTAGACTTGCAACTGCGTTACCTCGGAGTGCCAGCCAAAGAACGCCGCGAACGTGTAACCGAGATACTGCGCAAGGTAGGACTAAGCCAGCGTGCCAAGCACTATCCGCAGCAGCTCTCCGGCGGTCAGCAGCAGCGTGTGGCTATAGCACGTGCCGTGGTAGGCAAACCTAAGCTGATACTTGCCGACGAGCCTACGGGTAATCTCGATTCGAAGAGCGGACTCGCCGTTATGGAACTGCTGTCCCAACTCAATACCGAAGGTACGACCATCGTTATGGTTACCCACTCGCAGCACGACGCTATGATGGCTAACCGAATAATCAACTTGTTCGACGGACAAGTAGACAACAACAACGAACGAATATTATAACAATATGAAAAGCTTATTATATTTATTCCGTCGCTACCGCGTCGCCACCCTGCTCAATCTCATTGGCTTGGGTGTGGCAGTAGCCACGTTCTATCTCTTTATGACGCAGGTGATATACAACCGCACCTACAACCACAACATCCACGACCACGAGCACATGTACCGCTTGGAGATATATGGCAACTTTGGCGATGTATGGGGAGCTAATGTATGTCGCCCGTTTGTTACAATAATCAAGGATATACCGCAGGTTAAGAACGTTACCTATATCAGTCCGTATGTAAACGAGTCGGACGTCAAGGTAGGCAACCGCACTATAACAGTTCCTGTGATAAATATGGGTATGCCAGGCATAGAGTTCTTCACTGGCAAGCTGCTGTCAGGCTCAAGCAAGACATGTGCAGATGGAAAACATAATGTTATTGTAAGCCGAAGCACAGCCGAGAAGATGTTCGGCACGGCGAACGCGACTGGCAAGACGTTTGAGGGTGAAAATAACAATGGAACCAAAACTACCGTTACCGTGGTTGGTGTGAGCGAGGATATGCCCGACAACTGCACCCTGCCAAACGGCGTGTATATATGCGAGAACGAGAGTGTGATGAATGAGTGGAGCGAATGGAGCTTTAATGTCTATATGCTACTCGACCAAGGTGCCAACCCTAAGAAGGTGGAGCGTGCCATAAAACTCGCCTTTATGAAAGCCAACGGCGTAAGCGAGAAAGACGAGAAGGAGTTTGACAAGGAGACCAACTTGAAGTTCCGTATCACTTCGATGGACGATATCTACTTCTCGGGCATCGGCATGAAGGACAAGGGCAACCGCGGTTTGGTGGATGTGTTGACCGTAGCTTCGATATTCGTGTTGTTTATAGCCATGCTCAACCTGCTCAACTTATCGCTTTCCGAGATACCTATGCGTATGCGAGGCATCAACACACGCCGTGTGATGGGAGCTTCGGTGGGCAGCTTGCGCCTTAATATGATAATGGAGAATGTGCTCTTCGCCTTCGTTGGATTGGTTATAGGCATACTCCTTATTGTAGCCTTCCAGCGCAGCGAGACTTGCATGAAGCTTGTTTCGGGCGACATCAACTTCTCTACACATTGGGTTCTTATGGCTGTTATGGCTGTATCGGCACTCGTTGTGGGTGCGTTGTCGGCAGTTGTGCCTGCTTTCTACAGCACATCGTTCACCCCGGCAATGGTGCTTAAAGGCTCGTTCGGACTCTCGCCACGCGGCAGACGTCTGCGTATGGCTATCATGGCGGTACAGTTCTGCGTGGCTTTCGCATTGGCTATATATATAGGTGTGATGTCTAACCAGTCGAGCTACATCTTCAACAGCGACTATGGCTTCAACAAGAACGAGGTGTTCTACACATGGTTGTCGGATGAGGCACAGACCAAGAAGGACGCCGTGCGTGCCGAACTGAAGAAGCTTCCGTTTGTAGAGAGTGTAGGTTTCGCACAAAACGCTATCGGTGCCAGCGACAATTATATGGGGTGGGGACGCGGAGATGGCGAGCATCGCGTTTCGCTCCAGGTGTTGCCGTGCGACTATGAGTATCTGCGCACAATGCAACTTAAGATTGTTGAGGGCCGCAACTTCAACGAATCGGACATGAAGACGGGTGCATACGTGCTAAACAAGGCTGCTATGGCGCAATACAAATGGTTTGTTGTGGGCGACTCAATAGGACGTCAGACCGATTGGGACAGCCAGTCTAACTACAACATAGTGGGTGTTTGCGAAAACTTCAAGCTCAAGTCGATGCGCTGCGACAACAGCAATGTGGCTGTGGCGTTCATCATCTTCGGTCCGAACATGGCAAGCTGGGGCGATCGTTGTGGTCAGGTGTTTGTACGCGTGGCTAAGAATCAGGACAAGCTCGAGGCTAAGCGTCGCATAGCCGAGGTGCTTAACAAGCTGGACGGATCGCAGAAGTATGAGATGAAGTTCCTTGACGACGACTTGCAACAGACATACGTGGACGAGTTCCGCTTCATCTCGCAGGTTAAGTTGTTTGCCATTATCTGCATCATAATAACTATAATAGGTGTGTTCTCGCTCACGATGTTCGAGACCGAATACCGCCGCAAGGAGATAGCCATACGCAAGGTGATGGGTTCTTCGGTAGGCGCTGTAGTAAGGTTGTTCGCCATGCGCTACGCCGTTCCGCTTGTCGTAGCCTTCGTTGTGGCTGCGCCGTTAGGGTGGTGGCTCAGCAAGCAGTGGCTGCAGAGCTTTGCCGAGCACACGCCAATACACTGGTGGCTGCTGCCGCTATCCTTTGTCGGGGTGTCGGCTGTGGTGATAGCGACGGTTGTGGTGCAGTCGTGGAGAGTGGCGACGGCTAATCCGGTGGAGAGCATCAAGACGGAGTGACGGCACAGGGGATTGTAGTCCCTTTAGTCATAGTTCCTTTGTATGTAGTTCCCACGGAACTCACGGAATACACAGACGCCTACGGACTTAAGCTTTTGGAATACACAGAATGGCCTACGCTTCGCGAGGCATGAATCCACAGAAATGAAGGGTGTATTTAGAATGATAAAGATTACATATACAGTAATGCATAGTTATATGTTACAAGCAATCAATTCTGTGCCTTCTGTCGTATGACGCGTAGCGTCTATACGCTCTGTGGATTCGAGAAAATAAGCCCGTAGGCTTCTGTGTTCTCTGTGAGTTCTGTGGGAACTACAAGCAATGGATATACAAACAAAGGCTCCACAAGTACAATAGGAGCATAAAAAACGAGGGTGTGTCAAACGCAAGCATTGCGTAATGACACACCCTCTTATGTATAAAAAACAGTGTAAACAATCTTACAGAGCGTCAATAACCGAGCAGATGTCGCCGAAGATGCGGTTGAGCTCGCCGAGGCCATTGATGTGGTGGTGGATACCCTCGCCCTTGTACCACTCGATAAGCGGAGCGGTCTGGTTGTGGTAAACGTCAAGGCGCTTCTTGATAGTCTCGGCGTTGTCGTCTGAGCGGCCGCTCTCCTGACCACGCTTGATAAGACGTGTCATAAGCTCGTCCTCAGGAACGTCAAGCTCAATCATGGCAGCTACCTTGTGGCCGCGCTCTGCGAGCATTTGCTTGAGAGCCTCTGCCTGCGGGATTGTACGTGGGAAACCGTCGAAGATAACACCCTTGTGCTCCTTGCCGAAGCTGTCGTAAACACTGGCGAGGATGTTCACCATGAGGTCGTCGGGGATGAGCTGACCATTGTCTATAAAGCCCTTGGCGGTCTTGCCAAGTTCTGTACCATTCTTGATTTCGTTGCGGAGAACGTCACCTGTTGAGATGTGGTTGAAGCCATACTTCTCAATCATAAGGTCGCTCTGTGTGCCCTTACCTGAACCTGGGGCACCGAAAATAACGATGTTCTTCATCTTTTTACTTAAGAAAAATTTATATTGTAATGATTTATTTGTTGTCTTTCAGCTTAGTTGCACAGCTTTGTTGTGTGCACGCTTGTGCCTAACCTTACTCTTCCACCACGGTGTAGATGTCGCGGAGGTTGCGACCCTGCTGGTCGTAGTCGAGACCATAGCCGAGGATGAAGTCGTTAGGTATCTCTATAGCCACGTACTTGATGTCGAGCGGAACCTTGAGACATTCGGGCTTGAGCAGCAGTGTGCATATATGTATCTCGGCTGGCTCTTTCTCGTGGAGGGTGTCGAGGAGCGACTTCATTGTGAGTCCCGACTCTACGATGTCTTCCACAATGATGACGGTGCGTCCCTTGATGTCCTCGTTGAGTCCGAGCAGCTGCTTAACCTTGCCCGTAGACGATGTTCCCTCGTAAGAAGCCATCTTGACAAATGATATCTCGCATGGGATGTTAATCATACGCATAAGGTCGGCTGCGAACACGAAGGAGCCGTTGAGCATGGCGATCAACAATGGGTTCTTGTCTGCCATGTCGGTGTTTATGCGGTCGGCTACTGCCTTGACACGTTCCAAAATCTGTGCCTCTGGGATAGAAGTCTTGAATGTCTTGTCCTTGATTTTTATAATGCTCATAAGTAACAGGCTTTTAAATTAGGTGCAAAGTTACTCAATCTTGTAAAATGTCGCAAAAATATAGAGATAAAAATAAGATGTAGCGGCAATTTATGGGGCTTTATACATCATTATGCCTACGTCGCTCACTCCCGGCAATATCTCTCGTTTCATATCGTGGCGTATGCGCACGTGTATGGAGTCGCCTTGCTGTAGCTGTACTGGGCTGATGTCGAACAGGTACTGATGATAGCTTATGCCCTTGCCGGATGCGTTGCCGCGTCGGTCGGTAAGGTGGCAGTTGACGGTGTCGAGCCTTACCTCGTGTCGTGGATATATATGTCGCTCTACGATGAGGGTTATGGCTACGAAGGGGTAGTTGTCGGCTATGCGCAACCCGAGTTTCGACTGGTAGGTTGACGTCTGGGCTATAGAGGGTACCTCAAACAACAGGGTGTCGTTCTTCTCCCATCCGTCTGTAGGTGTGTGCATATAGCTGTCGTACACCTTGCGGTGGTTGCAGGCAGCGAGCACCAGTAGTGTCGCTGCCGCTATTATTATTGCAAGAGATTTTCTCATTGCTGCTGTTCGGGGTTGTTGGGTTTCTTGTTGGCACCGCCTTGTGGCTTGGGCTGGCGCTGTGGACGGTTGTCGCGGCGCTGTTGCGGACGGCCCTCCTTGGGCTCCCTTGGCTGCTGTGGCTGCTGCTTGGCGTCCTTAGGCTGCTGAGGCTTCTTGCCCTGCGGCTTCTTCTTTTTCTTCTTTGCCTTGTCGAATCGGCTTATGTCGGCGTCGGCAAGGAGGTCGGCAGGACGTCCGGTGTCCTTGGTCTTGCCGTTTTCGGTTAGCGACTCGGGCTTCTCGCCACGCTTGTTCATCTCAATGATGGCGCGCGCACGTTCGGCTGTAATCGTCTCGAGGTTGGCGGCAATGCCCTTTCCGGTAGAGTAGGTAACGAGTCCGGCAAGTATGTCCGACTTAAACAGGTAGTATTCGCTGTCGATGGTCTCCAACACTACATCGCGTGACGGCATCTTGCGGCCAGCCTCCACGTAGTCGTCTACCTCGTAGTTGAGGCAGCACTTTAGCTTGGCGCACATTCCGGCCAGCTTCTGCGGATTGAGGGAGATGTCCTGTATGCGTGCTGCATTGGTGCTAACGCTTACAAAGTTCTTCATCCATGTGGCGCAGCAAAGCTCTCTGCCACATGGTCCGGTACCGCCGATACGGCCTGCCTCTTGTCGTGCGCCTATCTGCTTCATCTCGATGCGCACGTGGAAGGTGTCGGCAAGCACCTTGATAAGCTGTCGGAAGTCGACGCGCTCGTCGGCGATGTAATAGAATATCGCCTTGTTGCCGTCGCCCTGATACTCTACGTCGCCTATCTTCATCTGCAGTCCGAGGTCCTTGGCTATCTGTCGGCTCTGTATCATCGTGCCGTGCTCGCGGCTCTTAGCCTCGTGATACTTGTCCATATCTACGGGTTTGGCTATGCGGTACACACGCTTGATGTCGTCTGCCGACTTGAGGTTGGCCTTCTTTACCTGGAGCTTAACCAGGCGGCCGGTAAGCGTTACGGTGCCTATGTCGTGGCCCGGACTTGCCTCCACAGCCACGATGTCGCCCTTGCGCAGGTCGAGGTGATTGACGTTATGATAGTATCCCTTGCGCGTGTTCTTGAACTGCACCTCAACGAGGTCGGTGTCTTCCTCGTTGCCCGGCACATCATACAGCCAGTCGTATGTGTTGAGCTGCATGTTCTGGCGTCCGCAACCGTTGTGGTTTAAGCCACGGTCGCAGCCACGGGATATCTTGAATTGCATGTCTTTGAAATCTTTCATTTCTTTCTCGTGATTAATATGATGGTCTGCATGGCAATGTCGAAGAACACCATCTTTGAGTTGGCGTTCTGCGATATGTCGCGCAGTGCGTGTTCGAACATCTCCGTCATCTCGATGACGTTGTACTCGTTGATGAATGGGGCAAAGCGCTTGGCGAAGTTCTCCTCGTCGAGCGTCATGTAGCACAGCTCGGGGCAGTGGAAGTTGTACATAAAACTCTCGCGCACCATACGGTGGCAGTACACTATCATTCGCTTTTGCTTCTCTCTGCCGAAGGCTGCGATGCTCTCGCTCCACTTCTTTAGTTCCTTTACTCGCTTGCTGTAGGCAAGGCGCATGAGCATTGTAAAGAGGTCGAAGAACATTTGGTTCTCGTTGCCGGCACTCAGTGTTCCGAGTGCCTGAGTCCATGAGCCGGCAGACAGGCGTGCTATGCGGTTGGCGGTGTCGTCGTCCAGTCCGCGTTGCTGTATAAGCGCCTGGCGGATATCGTCGTCGGCAATGCGCTTGAAGTCGAATCGCTGGGTGCGGCTGCGTATGGTTTCGAGCAGTCGGCCCGGGTCTTCGCTCACCATAATAAATACCGTCTGCTGTGGCGGCTCCTCAAGAAGCTTAAGCAGCTTGTTGGCGCTTGCGAGGTTCATGCGTTCGGGTAGCCAGATGATGCAAACCTTATAGCCTCCCTGACTCGACTTGATGGCGAGTCGGCGAGCCAGTCGGTCGCTCTCGCCGGCTGTGATAATGGCTTGCTGGTTTTCGGCATCCATCTGCGTCATCCATTGCTCGAGGGTGAAGTAGGGGCCTTGCATCAGAAGGTCGTGCCACTCGGAAGCGTAGTCGTCGCTTGTGGGTTGGTGCTCCGAACCCATGCTTGGCTTCTTGATTGTGGGGAATGAGAAGTGGAGGTCGGGATGACCCCATTGGCGCAGCAGTCGGCTGTGTCCTAACAGCTCGGATGCAAACGCAAGGGCAAGCGCCATCTTGCCGCAGCCCGCCGGACCGCAGAAGAGCATGGCATGTGGAACGCGTCCCTCGGCGATGAGTTGGCGCAGTTGTTGCTTGGCGTCTTGCTGACCTATAACTTCTTCAAATTGCATTGCGTTATTAGTTTATAGTTGTTTTGTGCAGGCGGTGTCTACAACAGGCGCTTTGCCACCTCTCGTACAGAGTCGACTGCCGATACGGTGTAGAAGTGGATGTTGTTGATGCCTGCTGCATATAGCTGGCGACACTGTTCGGTGGTCCACTCTATGCCCAACTGGCGAGCGTCGTCGTCGGTCTTGCACTTGAGCACCTCCTGAGCCAACTCTTGTGGCAGGTCGCAGTGGAATGTCTTTGGCACAACGGTTAGTTGCGACAGCTTGGCAAAGGGCTTGATGCCCGGAACGATAGGCATTGTTATGCCCATCTGACGAGCTTTTGCCACAAAGTCGAAATACTTCTTGTTGTCGTAGAACAGCTGTGTAACGGCATATCCCGCTCCAAGGTCCTGCTTCTGCTTGAGATACTCCATGTCCATCTCGATGTTAGGAGCTTCCTCGTGCTTCTCGGGGTAACAAGCTACACCGAAGGCAAACTTCTTGCCGGGTTTCTTGATGGGTGTGCCGTCGTTGAAGAACCCGTCGTTGAAGCGGTTGACCTGCTCTATAAGCTCGGTGGTGTGCATGTGGCCGCCCTCAACAGGGATAAACCGACTGTCTTCCTTTGCCTTGTCGCCACGAAGCAGCAGCAGATTCTCTATGCCGAGAAACTGGAGGTCGATTAACTCGTACTCGATGTCTTCGGCACTTGCTCCGCTGCATATTACGTGCGGAATGACCGGAATGCCGAACTGCTGTTGTATCGCTGACGCCACTGCCACTGTACCAGGTCGGCGGCGAACTCGCAACCGCTCAAACTTGCCATCTTCTATTTCGCGATAGACAAATTCGCTGTGGTGTGTGGTGATGTTGATGTAAGCAGGATCGAACTCCTTAAACTTTTCTATCGTAGAAAACAATCTTTCGGTGCCTGTGCCTTTAAGCGGTGGCAGAACCTCAAACGAGAAGTGCTTCTTCCCGTCGCCGGCGGTAAGTATTTCGGCTATGTTCATCTTATGGTACATTTATATAATGTATGCAAAGATACTGAAAATCTTGCACAAAATACAAAAAAGCAGAAAAAAAAGGACAACAGGTTAATATTACTGTTGTCCTTGATATTTATACGTCATTTAATGACGCTTTATGCAATTTAGAATTCAGCCGACTTAGGTGTGCGTGGGAACGGTATAACGTCGCGGATGTTCTGCATACCTGTTACGAAGAGGATGAGACGCTCGAAGCCAAGACCGAAACCTGCGTGTGGGCATGAGCCGTACTTGCGGGTGTCGAGGTACCAGCTCATATCCTTCATAGGGATGTGGCGCTCCTCTATCTCGTTCATCAGCTTGTCGTAGCTCTCCTCACGAACCGAACCGCCGATTATTTCGCCAATCTGTGGGAATAATACGTCTGTGCCCTGAACCGTTGCGCCACTCTTGCCGCCGAAGCCCGACTCTTCTGCATCAATCTTCATATAGAAAGCCTTGATAGCCTTAGGATAGTTGGTCATGATAACCGGCTTCTTGAAGTACTCCTCAACGAGGTAGCGCTCGTGCTCTGAAGCGAGGTCGTCGCCCCACTCGCATGGGAACTCAAACTTCTTGCCCTTCTGTATAGCCTCCTGCAGGATGCGGATGCCCTCGGTGTAAGGCAGATGTACAAACTCTGAGTTGAGAACGCCGTTAAGACGCTCGATAAGACCCTTGTCTATCATCTTGTTAAGGAACTCGAGGTCGTCCTTGCAGTGCTCCAAAGCCCAACGGATGCAGTACTTGATGAAGTCTTCCTCAAGCTCCATCAGTCCGGCGAGGTCGAGGAATGCTACCTCAGGCTCTACCATCCAGAACTCTGCCAGGTGGCGTGGGGTGTTAGAGTTCTCGGCACGGAATGTAGGACCGAAGGTGTATATAGCTCCGAGAGCTGTTGCGCCCAACTCGCCTTCGAGCTGACCCGACACTGTCAGTGAGGTCTGCTTGCCGAAGAAGTCGTCCGAGTAGTCGATCTTGCCGTCTTCTGTCTTCTTGAGGTTGTAGAGGTTCTTGGTTGTAACCTGGAACATCTGGCCTGCACCCTCGCAGTCGCTTGCAGTGATAAGCGGAGTGTTGAAGTAGAAGTAGCCGTGCTCGTGGAAATAGGTATGGATAGCCATAGCCATGTTGTGGCGTATGCGCATAACGGCGCCAAAGGTGTTGGTGCGCAGACGCAGGTGAGCATACTGACGCATATACTCGAAGGTCTGACCCTTCTTCTGCATAGGATAGTCGTTGCCGCAGAGACCGTAGATTTCGAGGCTTTCGCACTGAATCTCGGAGGTCTGTCCGTTGCCTTGGCTCTCTACCAGAGTACCAACGGCGCTAATGCAAGCGCCAGTGGTAATCTGCTTGAGCATATCGGCATCAAACTTTGTTGGGTCAACAACAATCTGTATGTTCTTAATTGTCGAGCCGTCGTTGAGTGCAATGAAGTCAACAGCCTTAGAGCTGCGGTGGGTGCGAACCCAACCCTTCACGTTGATTTTGCTTCCAAAGTCGGTGCTGCAAAGAGCGTCTACTACTTTGGTTCTCTTAAGTGTTTCCATTATAAAATAAACTTTACACTATTATACATTATTCGAAGGCGCCCATGCGCAGCATCTCTACTTCCTTCTCTGTGAGGAAGCGCCAGTCGCCGCGGCGGAGGTTCTTCTTTGTGAGTCCAGCGAACTGAACGCGGTCGAGCTTGACAACACGATAGCCGAGGTGCTCGAAGATACGGCGAACGATACGGTTCTTGCCGCTGTGAATCTCGATGCCTACCTGGCTCTTGTCGGTGTCGCTTGCATACTCGATGGCATCAGCGTGTATCTCGCCGTCCTCAAGCTCGATGCCCTCAGCAATCTGCTGCATGTCGTGAGCTGTAACGTTCTTGTCGAGATATACGTGGTATACCTTCTTCTTAAGGAACTTAGGGTGAGTGAGCTTAGAAGCCAAGTCGCCGTCGTTGGTAAGGAGAAGTACGCCGGTGGTGTTGCGGTCGAGGCGTCCTACAGGGTAGATACGCTCTGGGCAAACGTTCTTGACGAGGTCCATAACAGTCTTGCGCTGCTGTGGGTCGTCGCTTGTTGTAACGCAATCCTTAGGCTTGTTGAGCAGTACGTACACCTTCTTCTCGAGGTTTACGGGCTGGTCGTGGAACTTGATCTCGTCGGTGCGCTTGATCTTGGTGCCGAGCTCGGTCACTACCTCGCCGTTTACCGACACCACACCAGCCTGGATAAACTCGTCGGCCTCGCGGCGTGAGCAGATGCCTGCGTTGGCGAGGAACTTGTTAAGACGGATTGGCTCGTTTGGATCGAAGTTCTCTTCCTTATACTCGATGCGCTTCTTCATGCTATATTTTGCATTTGGATCATAGCCAGGAGTGTGCTGACGGTTGTATCCGCCCTGCTGTCCGTAGCCGCCACGGTTGTATCCGCCACGCTGCTGACCGTAGCCACCGCGCTGCTGATATCCGCCACGCTGCTGATAGCCGCCGCGCTGCTGATAGCCGCCACGCTGCTGATAACCGCTGCGCTGCTGGTAGCCGCCCTGCTGCTGGTAGCCGCCCTGCTGCTGGTCGTCGCCCTGCTGACGTGTCTGGTAGCTGTTCTGCTGCTGGTCGTCATCGCCCTGCTGGTTGTAACGAGGACGATATCCGCCCTGCGGACGCTGCTGATAGCCACCGCGCTGCTGATAGCCGCCACGGTTGTAGCCACCGCGCTGCTGATATCCGCCCTGCTGCTGGTCGTCGCCCTGCTGGTTGTAGCGAGGACGATAGCCCTGCTGGCGAGGCTGGTAGCCACCCTGCTGCTGGTCGCCCTGCTGGTTGTAGCGAGGACGATAGCCCTGCTGGCGAGGCTGGTAGCCGTTGTTGTTGCCGCCACCTTGCAAACCTGCACCGAATCCCTCGGGGCGGAAGCCATTGTCGTCGCTGCCAGTTGAGGCAGAACGGTCGGCATTGTAAGGACGCTGAGTGTGGATACGCGGACGACGTCCGGTTACACTGCGATACTCTCTCTGATAGTTGCCTGCGGGACGGCCATAGCTCTCGCTATTGCCGGTAGTTTGATCCGCTGCTTTCTGTTCCTGGTTCTTTTCCAATTCTGAATCCATAGTTTTTACATTTTTCGCCTCACGGCAAGTGTCACCCATTCCGCCACCCTGCGTTGTGAAGTGGGCGGATAGATGCACTTCTGTTCTTACTTAAATTGTTTACTTACTATTAATTATATAGATTGCTATAATCTCTTAATTGATTGCTTTAATCGCTTAATCCGTATATAGACTGCTATAATATTATTTTGCTGTTGTTGTACAACTTAGATGCCGGTGTAGTTGAGCGGTGTGATGGCCATAAGCTCGGCCTTTACAGCATCGCTTACGTTGAGGGTTTTGACAAATTCGTGTATTGTCTCCTCCGACATCTTCTTGTTGGTGCGTGTCAGTGCTTTCAGAGCCTCGTATGGGTGAGGGTAGGCCTCGCGGCGCAAGATAGTCTGTATGGCTTCTGCCACAACTGCCCAAGTGTTGTTGAGGTCTTCCTCAATCTTCTCCTCGTGAAGGATAAGCTTGCGCAATCCCTTGAGGGTGCTTGCCAATGCAATCATGCCGTGGCCGAAAGGAACACCTACGTTGCGCAGAACGGTAGAGTCGGTAAGGTCGCGTTGCAGACGGCTTACAGGCAGCTTCATAGCGAGGAACTGCAGTACGGCGTTGGCTATACCGAGGTTGCCCTCTGAGTTTTCGAAGTCGATAGGGTTCACCTTGTGCGGCATTGCCGATGAGCCAACCTCTCCTGCCTTAATCTTCTGCTTGAAGTAGTCCATAGAGATGTACATCCAGAAGTCGCGGTCGAGGTCGATGATGATAGTATTGATGCGGCGCATGGCATCAAACACGCTGCCAAGGCAGTCGTAGTTGCTAATCTGTGTGGTGTACTGCTCGCGCTCCAAACCAAGCTTTTCGCTTACAAATCGGTTGCCAAAAGCCTTCCAGTCGTATTCGGGATAAGCCACGTGGTGGGCGTTGTAATTGCCGGTAGCTCCGCCAAACTTGGCTGTCATCTTGCAAGCCTTGAGCTGTGCAAGCTGCTCGTTGAGGCGGTATACGTATACCATAACCTCCTTGCCGAGGCGTGTTGGCGATGCAGGCTGGCCGTGTGTCTTGGCAAGCATAGGCACGTCCTTCCATTCGTCGGCATACTGTTGGAGCTGTGCTATAAGCTCTTCGACGAGTGGATAATAAGCCTCTTCGAGAGCCTCCTTAATAGAGAGGGGCACACTGGTGTTGTTTATGTCTTGAGATGTCAAGCCAAAGTGGATGAATTCCTTGTAGGCTTCGAGTCCACCAATCTTGTCAAACTCCTCCTTTATGAAATACTCCACAGCCTTAACGTCATGGTTGGTCACCTTCTCGATATCCTTGACGCGCTGTGCGTTCTCTTCGTTAAAGTTCTTGTAGATACCACGCAGGCGCTCAAACAGCGAGTGGTCAAAATTCTTTAGTTGCGGAAGGGGCAGTTCGCAGAGAGTGATGAAATACTCTATTTCCACGCGCACTCTATAGCGTATGAGTGCATATTCTGAAAAATAGTCGGCAAGTTTCTCTGTCTTGCTTCTGTAGCGACCGTCAATGGGCGAGATGGCTGTCAGCAAATCAAGTTTCATAAACGTATTTTCTATTTATATATAATGTGTGTTTATATATTGTGCTGCAAAATTACTAATTATATTTGATACTTTGTGTTGTATGTAGTAATTTTTTTACTTGATTGCTTAAAATAAGGGTATATACAACACAAAAAGACCGAAAAGAATTTTACTTCTTTTCGGTTTCTTTGTAGCGGGACCCAGGATTGAACTGGGGACCTCATGATTATGAATCATGCGCTCTAACCAGCTGAGCTATCCCGCCATCGTTCTTGATTGCGGGTGCAAAGGTAATGCTTTTTTTGTTAATCGCCAAAACTTTTCGCAAAAAAATCACAATAAAGTGCATTTTCTTTATCTTTTTCCCTATCTTTGCAAAAAATACAGGCCTTCCTAATGGCTTAACTACTAAAACAACAGCTATGGAGAAAAACAAAATCACTGTAGAACACCTCCTAAACTCAACCTCGAAGAATATCATTTGGCAGCTTATCGGTACCGATTCGGGTTTGCAGAAGTGGATAGCCGATAGCGTGACGCTCGATGGCGACCAACTCACCTGCGCATGGGGCGATGCCCACCGCCACCACGAAGTACGAATGGCAACGGTCAGCGTGATTGAGAAATACGGACGCATACGCTGGAGTTGGGACGACGAAACCGACGGGTCGTATGTAGAGATACGTATGGAGAAGTGTAGTCTGACGGGTGGATACATGCTCAGCGTTACCGATTTTACAGACGATGGCGATAAAGACTGGCTCGAAGATATATGGACGAGCAACTTCGAGCGTTTGCGTCGTAAGTGTGGCGTGTAGGGTAGGAGTGGACTACTTCGGCAGTGTAAAAATACTAAAATCATTTAATTTCGTGGAGTATATGAAATATTTATGCTAATTTTGCAGCATAAAAAAGCATACATATACTTAACCTCTTATATGTAGTGCACTGGTGGAACAGTCTACCTATATATAATAAGGTAAAAACGCTCACGATGTTTCGTATAAAGAAATTAGATATCTTCATTGCAAAGCAGTTCGGTCTTTTGTTCATAGGAACGTTCTTCATCTGTCAATTTGTACTGATGATGCAGTTTCTGTGGAAATATGTCGACGAGCTAATCGGTAAGGGACTCTCCGTCGACGTGCTTGCCGAATTCTTTTGGCATATGGGACTCATGCTTGTGCCGCAAGCAATGCCGCTTGCCATTCTGCTTTCATCGCTTATAACATTCGGAAATCTCGGTGAAAGCTCAGAGCTGACGGCTATAAAAGCTGCAGGTATATCGCTCATGCAAGCGTTTCGTTCGCTCATAGCCATCAGTGTGGCTATCTGCGTGCTCTCCATTTATTTTCAGAACTCTATCGGTCCGGAAGCCAACCGCAAGCTTGCCTTGATGCTCATATCAATGAAGCAGAAGAGTCCGGAACTGGAAATACCGGAAGGCGTGTTTTACGACGGCATACCAAACTCTAACCTCTACGTGTCGAAGAAGAATATGGACACGGGTAAGCTTTACGGTATAATGATTTATCGCATGACTGGGTCGTACGAAGACCAGGCGATAATACTCGCCGACTCGGGCATGTTGCAGTCGACAGCCGAGAAGAAACACCTACTGCTCACGCTGTGGAGTGGCGAATGGTTTGAGAATATGCAGTCGCAGGAGTTGGCTGGCAGCGCTTCGGTGCCCTATCGTCGCGAGTCGTTTGTGCAGAAGCATATCGTGCTCGACTTTGATACCGACTTTAATGTGAGCGATGGCTCGTCGATATCCAACGACGCACGCGGCAAGAGTTTCACGCAGATAGTTCACGATATGGACTCGCTGAAGCAAGTGTACGATAGTATCGGCAACAACTACTACGCTGCCGATCGACTCACGTTCTATCGACTCGCTTCGGTTACGAAGAACGACTCGCTTCGCGCCATGCAACTTGCTACGACCTCAGCCTATAACGTCGATACAGCATACGCTCACCTCACGTCGCAACAGAAGCGCACCGCTATAAGTTATGCCCTGAACCGAGTAGCCTCACGCAAGAGCGACCTCGAGTTTAAGTCGCTCATCACCAGCGATGGCGACCGCCTGATACGTCAGCACGAGATAGAATGGGTGGCAAAGATAACGCTCGCCTTGTCGTGTCTCATCTTTTTCTTTATCGGTGCGCCGCTCGGAGCCATCATACGCAAGGGCGGTTTGGGCCTGCCGGTGCTCATCTCGGTGCTCGTCTTCATCCTCTACTACATCCTCGACAACTCGGGCTATCGAATGGCGCGAAGCGGTATGTGGACGATATGGTTCGGCAAGAGTCTTGCTCCCGCTGTGCTCGTGCCGATGGCGGTGTTCTTTACATATAAAGCAACCAACGACTCTGTTGTATTCAATGCCGACTTGTACGCCGACATCTTCCGTCGCTTCTTCGGTCTGCGCATCAAGCGCCCGATATATCGCAAGGAGGTGGTAATCAACGATCCGCACTACGCCGACGACTTGGCGCAATTGCAGCAGATGAACAACGAGATAGTCGAGTACTCGCACACGCATCGTTTGAAACGTGCACCAAGTTGGGTGAAAGTGTTCTTTAAGTACGAGCCCGACAACGTGATGGAGCGCATCGTGCCACAGCTGGAGCAGATAATAGAAGACCTCAGCAACTCGCGCGACCGCACTATTATCAACCATCTGAGCATGTACCCCGTGATGTCGGAGCGCGCCCATACACGCCCCTTCGAACGCAAGTGGCTGAACATTGTGGCAGCCATCGTCGTACCGCTCGGCTTCGTGCTCTACATGCGAATGTGGCGCTATCGCTTGCGTCTGCAGCGCGACCTGAAGGTGGTGCAGACCGAGAACAAGATAATCATGGGCAGAATAAACGCTATACTCAATCGGTAGCGACATACTTAATGGCGATATTTTAGAAACAATAATAGTAAGATAACGAATAATAATAACACTCATCAACAAATAAATAATATGGGAGAATTCAAACTGAGCAGCATCGAAGATGCTCTAAAAGATTTTAAAGACGGACAGTTCGTAATCGTGGTTGACGACGAAGATCGCGAGAATGAGGGCGACCTCATCATCGCCGCCGAGAAGATAACTCCTGAAAAGGTGAACTTTATGTTGAAGAACGCGCGTGGCGTGCTCTGTGCCCCCATCACCCTCTCGCGTTGTGAGGAGCTCGACCTGCCACATCAGGTGAGCGACAACACATCAATGCTTGGCACACCGTTCACCGTTACAATCGATAAACTCGAGGGATGCACCACCGGCGTGTCAACACACGATCGTGCTGCCACCATCAAAGCACTCGCCGACCCGGCGTCTACACCACAGACATTCGGTCGCCCCGGACATATCAATCCGCTCTACGCACAGGACAACGGCGTGCTCCGCCGCTGCGGACACACCGAGGCTGCCATCGACCTCTGCCGCCTGGCAGGTCTCTATCCGGCAGGCGCACTCATGGAGATAATGAACGAAGACGGCACAATGGCACGTATGCCCGACCTGCAGAAGATGGCAGAGGAGTGGGGCTTGCGTATCATCACCATCAAAGACCTCATCGCTTACCGCCTCAAGAAGGAGTCGATAATCGAAGTGGGCGAGGAGGTAGACATGCCTACAGAGTGGGGACACTTCCGCCTCGTGCCGTTCCGTCAGCAGAGCAACGGACTGGAGCACATGGCACTCGTGAAGGGCGAGTGGCGTGAGGACGAGCCCGTGCTCGTACGTGTACACTCTTCATGCGCCACAGGCGACATCCTCGGCTCGAAGCGCTGCGACTGCGGACAGCAGCTCCACGCAGCTATGCAGATGATCGAGAAGGAAGGCAAGGGCGTAGTGGTTTATATGCAGCAGGAAGGTCGCGGCATTGGACTCATGAACAAGATTGAGGCATACAAGCTGCAGGAGGAAGGTTACGACACCGTGGATGCCAACGTGCACCTCGGCTTCAAGCCCGACGAGCGCGACTATGGTTGCGGAGCACAGATGCTGCGCCACCTCGGCGTACACAAGATGCGCCTGCTCACCAACAATCCCACAAAGCGCGTAGGACTGGAGTCGTACGGACTCGAGATTGTGGAGAACGTGCCCATCGAAGTGATACCCAACAAGTACAACGAGCGCTACCTGAAGACAAAGCGCGACCGTATGGGTCACACCTTGCACCTCAAGTAATAATCAAGTAGAGGGTGTGTCAAAACTATAGAATTGTGATGAATGGCTAACTGTAGGAGACTACGGCATTCTTGCCGTAGTCATTGCAAACAGTTGTATTTCAGTTACTAATGGCTACGGCAGGAATGCCGTAGCCTCCTACGATTAGAACCGTTTGCTATTCAATTTGCCAAATATTTTAGTTTTGACACACCCTCAGCCGCAAGCAATGCTAACGATAAGAGAACATGAGCTTGGGTGTATGCTGTTTGTATATACCCAAACTCGTGTTCTCGTCCTTTTTTATAGAGCAAATGAGCTGTTTAGTAGCAAAAATAAAAAATAGCGATTATGATTAAGGTAATGATAGCGACGCTTATATCGCTTATGTCTTTTGCTCCGATAATGGCGCAGAACATTAAGGGAAAGATTGAAAATACTAAAGGAGAACCTTTGGCTTTCGTGAATGTCGTGCTTCTGACTCGTGGGGATTCGGCCTTTGTCAAGGGGGCTGTGAGTGGCGAGGACGGTAGCTTTGTTATCGATTCTCCTTGCAATGACGGAATCATTAAGGTTTCATCAATTGGTTATACTACAGTTTTCCGAGATTGTCGTGGAGAAGACATGGGGGTCATCCGATTAAGCGAAGAATCATGGATGCTCGGCGAAATCGTTGTAAGAAGCCAGTTGCCCAAGACGGTGTTGAGCGGCGAAGGAATGACGACGACGGTATCAGGTAGCGTGTTGGAGAAAACTGCCAATATGGAGCAGTTGCTTTCACGCATCCCCAGCGTGTCGGCTAAAGACGGAGATATAGAAGTGTTCGGCAGAGGAACACCAGAAATTTATATCAATGGTCGTAAGATGCAAGACCAAATGGAGTTGCAGCGTTTGCAACCCAGCGACATCAAGAACATTGAGGTTATCAGCAACCCTGGTGCACGTTATGATGCCAGCGTGAAGAGCGTTATACGCATCACCACCAAGAAACCGCAAGGCGAGGGCTTCAGCTTTGACAATAGCACCAGTTTTGTCATCAATGAAGATAAGCGCATGAGCTATTACGAGTCGTTCCGAGGTAACTATCGTAAAGGCGGCTTCGACATCGCTGGCTTTTTGTATGGGGCATACACTCATCAACCGGATAACAAGAGAATACAGCAGTATACCTACACCAGCAATACATGGTTGCAGAATACTGAGATAACGCAAGAATATATAAATCTCAATCCGTATGCACGCTTGAATGCCAGCTATATGTTTGACGATGAGAACTCCATCGGTGCGAGTTTCAGTTATGACCGCTATGCAAGAAAAGAAGGTAGGGGACTACAGTAAGCCATATCATACTGCAATAATCAACTCGTGGAGACATCTCGTGGAGACTATTTCTCTCCTGGTCATTCCTCGAAATATCTTGCCAATGCCTATTATGTAGGCAAGATAGGGGCACTCAAAATAGACTTCAATACCGATTACTATTGGTATGGTGACAAGGATAGGATGACTATAAAAGAGAGCGTCACCGGCAAAGACAACCAGATAAAAAACTCTCAAGCCGACTCTTACCGCAACAACCGCAACTCGCTGGTTGCTTCTAAACTTGTTCTTGGTTTTCCACTGTTCAAGGGCGAACTGTCGGTAGGTGGCGAATACTCTTCTCTTAATCGTCGAATGCTATACACCATCGTGCCAGAAGTTACGAGTAATGAGAACGAGAAAGTGAAAGAGTCGATGACTTCGGCTTTCGTAGATTACACCCGCTCCTTCGGGGCACTTTTTGTGCAGGCTGGTTTGCGCTACGAGTATAACGACTTTGATTATTACACAAACAAGATTCGCATCGACCTTCAGAGCAAGACATACAGCAACTGGTTTCCGTCGCTTGCTCTCTCGCTGCCCGTAGGCAAGACCCAGATGCAACTGACATACGCAGCCGACATCTATCGTCCCAGCTACAACGAACTCAGAAGTGGCGTGCAGTACGACAACCAGTACACATACGAATCGGGAAATCCGTTCCTCACACCATCAATAACGCGCAATCTTACTTACGCTTTCTCATGGAAGTGGGTTAATCTGCAACTGATTTATTCGCATATCTCCGATGAGATTTGCACGATGACGCAGACCTACCAGAACAATCCGATAAAGTCGCTTGCCCGTCCGGAAAATATCAACAGCTATAACTCCTTTCAGGCAGGACTGACGCTGAATCCAACCTACGGCATTTGGCATCCCACATTAGAGGCGATGCTCTACAAACAATGGCTCAAGATGGACACGCACGTGGGCAATAAGCTCAATAATCCGGTGGCTGTCTTCTCTTTTACCAACACGTTCGACTTCAAGTGGTTGACGGCTTCGCTCGTAATGACCGCACAGACCGAAGGAAACATGGGAAACAAAAATATACGTAAGGGATATTTCAACACCGATCTCTCTCTTTACAAGGCATTATTTAAAAAATCGCTTGACGTTAACCCTTGACGTATCCGACCTATTCGCCACCGGCAATCAGTACCGCACGTTCTATTCTGGCACTGCACGAACATTGTTTTACGATGCTTACTCCGTCAGTAGCATCACGCTGGGCATCCGCTATCGCTTTAATGCCACAAATAGCAAGTATAAGGGAACTGGCGCAGGACAAAGTCAGAAGAGACGAATGTAATCGGCAGATTTTGGCGTGATTTTTCGGAAAAAGTTATTCAAAAACTTTGCCGTTTTCAACAAATGATGTACATTTGCAGCCGATTTTATGATATATATTCAATCTTGATTTAACATACAAACAATAAACTGATTATGATAAAGCTACACAAGCTGTTTTTCTCTTTGCAGCCGTTGCTGCATTTACAGCATGTTCAAGCTCAGAAGAGACCAATGGTACTGACGACTCTTTGTTGGCTAATGCGCCTCAAACCGAGGTGTATATGGGCGTTGATGTCCTGAATAACTATCAGAAGGTGAATGCAGTAACACGTGCAGCCAATCCTCTGTCTCCAACCGCCAACGTCAATTATTTCAATGTAAAGGTCGACCCACGCCTTGGTTTTAATGTCGCTCCAAACAAGTACGTTGGAGTTATGAACAACGGCAAGGTGTACACCGACTGCCCATACATTACTATAAATAAGGACAAGAACTTCGACTATCTTCTCAGTACAAATGGTTCGGGCTTGCGCACCCTTATTGCAGCAGGCGACACCACCACTGCCACCATTGTAAAGAAACTCACAAGCTGGTGCGGTCGCACCAATCCGGTGTCGCCTACCGTGGTGGAAAAGAACATCCGTGTGATATGGTATCTCGCCAAGAGCATGGAGAACGGTTGGCATGTTGACGGCTTGCTCACCGACAAAGACGACATCAAGGCAGCGTGTGATGCCTGCAAGGACGAGGGCTTCCAGGAGATTACCTTCGGCGAGAATGATGGTAAGATGCAGCTCACCTATCAGCAGCTTGCCGATTATTATCCAGCCATCTACAACATAAAGCCCATCGATCCCACACTCTTGGTTGACATCCATCAGCAAAAGCACTCTTCATGGGGCGAGATCAAGACATCCCTGCATATCAAGGAGGCTAAGGACGTGAAGGTGTTCCTTCCCGTAGGCATCGACTATACAGTAGAGGGCGTCGAGTCGGCAGCTCTTGTGCGCTACTTCGAGAAGTATTTCGAGGTGCAGGATTACGATGCTGCTATCGGTGCCAATGTCAAGCTCACCGTTGAGCGTCAGGCAGCAGGCATCACAATCAATGTCACCGGCGTGACAAAGGAACTGCTCAAGGCCCTCGAACGCCGCTACAACGACGGACTCACCATAGAGATACACTCCTACTACAAACTTTCCGACAAGAATGGCGAGAGTGACTACATCGCCCCCGTATGGAGTGCCCTCAAGAATTCTACCGTCACCTACGACGGCGACGTGAAGTATCGCATCACATCGGCTTTCAATAGCGAGAGCGTTGAGAATTAATAATGCGGTTTTGAACCCCATTGTACATATTTAGTGTGAAGGGTGTGTCAGAAATCAATTGATTTGGGCTTGCAGCTCATCTTGGTTGACTTCTGACATACCCTTTTTTCGTCACTGATTGCGTCCGCCGTCCAATCAGATTGCGTCCGCCGTCCGATCAGGTTGCGTCCGCCGTCCGATCAGGTTGCGTCCGCCGTCCAATCAGGTTGCGTCCGCCGTCCGATCAGATTGCGTTCGCTGTCCGATGCATACTTCCACGACTCTGGATGTTTAAAAAAGAACAAAATCTCATTGCATTTTGTAGTTTTACTTTTAATTCCTCTTTGTTTTATTCGCCAAACTCAGAATTTCTTTATAATTTTGCACGAAAGTATAACTATACATATTTATAATAATGGCAGAATTATCAAATCGACTCAATCGTCTCGCTCCGTCACAGACACTTGCAATGTCGCAGAAGAGCGGCGAGATGAAGGCACAGGGCATAGACGTAATCAATATGAGTGTTGGTGAGCCCGACTTCAACACACCCGACCACATTAAAGAGGCTGCAAAGAAGGCTGTCGACGAAAACTTCTCACGCTATTCGCCAGTTCCGGGATACATGGATCTGCGTAAGGCTATCGTAGCAAAACTGAAGAACGAAAACAATCTCGACTATACAACAAGCGAGATACTCGTCTCGAACGGAGCCAAGCAGAGCGTCTGCAACACAGTGATGGCACTCGTCAACGACGGAGAAGAAGTGATAATTCCGGCTCCTTACTGGGTGAGCTATCCGCAGATGGTGAAGCTGGCAGGTGGTACGCCGGTCATTGTGAACGCAGGTTTCGAGCAGAACTTCAAGATGACTCCCGAGCAACTTGAGGCAGCTATCACACCGAAGACACGTATGCTCATACTCTGCTCGCCAAGCAACCCAACCGGCAGCGTCTATACAAAGGACGAGCTTGAAGCACTGGCAGAGGTTATCAAGCGTCACGACGACTTGTTCGTACTCGCCGACGAGATATACGAACATATCAACTACGTAGGCAAGCACGAGAGTATCGCTCAGTTCCCCGGCATGAAGGAGCGCACAATCATCGTCAACGGCGTGTCGAAAGCATACGCCATGACAGGCTGGCGTATCGGCTTCATCGCAGCACCCGAGTGGATTGTCAAAGGCTGCAACAAACTGCAGGGACAATATACAAGCGGTCCGTGCTCAGTAAGCCAGAAAGCAGCAGAAGCAGCATACACCACATCGCAGGAGTGCGTTGAGACAATGCGTAAAGCCTTTGAACGCCGCCGCGACCTCATCGTGGAACTGGCAAAGGAGATACCCGGACTCGAGGTGAACTGCCCTCAGGGTGCATTCTATCTCTTCCCCAAGTGCTCAGGCTTCTACGGCAAGAGCTACGAAGGCAAGACCATCAACAATTCGACCGACCTTGCCATGTTCCTGCTCGAAGAAGGACACGTGGCAACAGTAGGCGGTGACGCCTTCGGCGACCCCGAATGTTTCCGTATGAGTTACGCCACCAGCGACGATAATATTCGCGAAGCAATGCGCCGTATTAAAGAGACACTGGCAAAACTCAAATAAAAAAAATGTTAAAGCTATGACAATAGGGTGATTATTTGCCATTATTTGCTAACTTTGCCATGCTGATATAGCATAGAGAGTGGATATAGGTAAGAAGCCACTAATACTACTTGAAATAGTGCTAACATAAAAATGAATTTTTTTATTAACCATTTAATAACTTATTAAACTTTACAAAAAATTATGGCAACTACACAAGCTAAAGCGAATCCGAAGAAGTCTTCTGGATTCCAGGGTGTTAAAAATGCGTTCTTTATCATCCTTGTATGTTTTGTACTCGCAGTGCTTTTCTTCAAGTACATCCTTGGTGCACCTGAGCACTTCGTAAACGGTGATCCGACACAGCCGGTTAAGGACGGTAACCTCATGGGTACAGTCTACAAAGGTGGTGTTGTCGTTCCTGTGATCATCACTCTTCTCTTCTCTGTAATCGCTCTCTCTATCGAGCGTTTCTTCGCTCTCCGCACAGCTT
>OIWQ01000273.1_pt1 | contig 66798 bp, 83 predicted proteins | sample 1587571 | NCBI WGS metagenome assembly OIWQ01 (sample SAMEA3888910, study PRJEB22519) | human gut metagenome | biome: human gut; feature: human-associated habitat; material: faeces | place: Denmark | collected 2010
GTCGTAACGGTCTGCCGTTTCATCAAAAATCAAAGCTCCTGTTTTCTGTGTCATATTAAAATCCTCCTGTTTTTTAATAGCCGCCGTACATATCGTGGTTGACAAGGGCGGTGTAATAGCTGTCAATGGTGTTGGGCGCGTTGAAAAGTACCGCTTTCAGATATTGCTTGATGTTACGGATTTTCGTGGTGTTCTCTTTCATGCAGTCAAAGACAAATTCAATGTGGCTGCTGTTCAGCTTCATAAACTTTGCTTTGACAAGCTCTGCCGGATAATCGTCCCCGGCGATACGAATTGTCTTTCGTTTGGTGCAGACAGTTTCAAGGATAAGGGACACAATCTCGTCCAAGCGTTCCCTGTCAATGTTGGTATGCTTGATAAAATGCTCATACTCGATATTGTCCTTGATGATTTCCTCATACACGCTGTATGCGTCTGCCGCTTCCGTTCCTTTCCGTTCCGGCTCTGCCGTTTCTTCCCTCAAAGGAGAGGGGTTAGGGGAAAGGATAGGAATGGAATGGTTACTTGATAAATCCGTATTTGATTTTTCTTTTTTTGGTAAGTCAGTCTTTTGTATATCTTTATTTAATTGCATTGGATTTTCCAACGTAGGTTTTTCCTGCGTAGGATTTTCCAATGTTGGATTTTCCAATGTAGGTAAATCCAAGTTAGGCGGCTGCTCATAGATGATGTAATCAGTTCCCCGCAAGCGTCCTTTCTCGTCGCGCTCCCTTGAACGCTGAATATATCCGGCTCTTTCAAGCTCCCGGACAGCTTCGCGGATAGCGTCGATTTTTTCCCGGTTGATATAGGACAGTCCCGCAAGGGTATAGTCCCAATCCTCCGGCAAGGACAGCATTTGCGATAACAGCCCTTTTGCCTTTAGGGAAAGTTCTTTGTTGCGTAAATGGTGGTTGCTCATAACCGTATATCCTGTGTTTCTCTCCACGCGGAAAACTGCCATAGCTTCATCAACTCCTTTGCTGCATATTTGTTACGCGGTAGAACAGCGATTTTAAGGGTTTAGGTATCAATCCCTTACCCTGTGAAAACCGTACCCGCAAAGCCTTGTGTAGCAAGACTCTTTTTGCCCCTACTGCGTAACATGAGGGTAAAAAAATAGCGGCGTTCCTTGTTTCCCGGTTGGGATAAGGTAACGCCGCCAGTGCGGTGCTATATGAAATTGTGTGATTGCCGACGTGCCGCGCCGCCAGTGCGTCGCGTTTGTATTGGGTTGTTTCATGCTCGCAAGATGTTCCGGCATATCAAGGCGCAATCCGTTAAAAGTAGTAAATTGGTAGTAAAATCAATCTGAAATCCTGCGAATGTGCTTGTATTTCAAGGGTTTTTCGGGATAATCAAAATTTTTATAATGAAAAGTTATGAATAACACTCATTTCATCAAGAAAATTGCCGAAGCTCTCGAAAAACATTACGAAGAAACAAATGCTGACGTTACTTACTATAACAACGCCCTGAGTGATCTTATGCGTGATCGTGACCATTCTGAGGAATGGAAAGGCAAAGAGCGTGAACGGCTCGTTCGTGAGCGCATTGCCTATACAGACAGTCGCAAAAATGATCTCGAAAGCGAAATCAAGGCCATTCTGGACGCAGAACGGCAGGCAGTCAAAAGCAATGCCATTTGCCGTGTTCCGAGCAGGGATCAACTCACAACACTGTCCATGCTGAAAGAAATCCAAAGCCTTTCTCAGTCGGAATTTGACGCTTTTGCAGACTCTCTCAAAGGTGTATATTCCGCAGAGAAAATGCTTTCTGAAATCGCCAAGACTCACAAGCTGAGATACGATTTTGTCCCTATCGATTGGCAGCTAAAGCGTATTGACAACTTCGCAGGCAAGCTGAAATACTGCTACAACTACACCGGCGAGGTTGTGCGTGATCGGTTCGGTATGTCCGTTTACTCGTTTGGCAACGGAGTTCCGTTCTTCGCCAAAATGCTGATCGATGATACGGACACTTATATTGCCGAATATGAAAACGGAAAGTTTGAACCCGCCCCCGCTGTTCCTACCGCTATGGAGCGCCTCACTCAGCTCAAAAAAGATTGTCCTGAAAAGGCTGAGGACATCAAGAAATTTATTGCGGACAATGAATACAGTTTGGGTTCCGAACTGTTTGCAAGTCGGCTGGACGAGTTTATCAATTCAGTCAAGGAAGCTGCTAAGGAGGACAACTAATGGGAGAGTTGCCCCCCGCAGTCAAGCAGATAGTTTTGGAAAAAGGAATCAATCTTATGGTTCAGGCAGGGACTATGACTATTCCCGGTATAAGCTCCAAACAGGAGGTGAAAGTTGAATGGAAGCGAAAGAAAACACGGAAATGACCGCAAAGACAGTTTCTAAAGCAATGGCCGAAAAGGCCACTTCTCAAATGAAACGTTCAAAGCGAGTATATGGGGATTACACCCCGGAAAAGGGCGTTATGACTTCAAAAATCGTCATGGACGCACTGGAAAATCTCAAACAGGCTACAGTTCGTCCTAAATGTGCCTACGGGGATCTTACTACAGTACAGCAGCGAACGCAGGAGTACTTGCTTTCCTGTGCAGCACACCATTTTGTTCCCACAGTCGAAGGGTGGGCTATCGCATTGGGCATCGGCCGGAAGACGCTTTACAAGTGGCTTAACAACGAAAATCTCCGTTGTGACAAGGAATTTAACGAATTTCTTGTAATGACTCATGACGCAATCATGAGTGTTATGAGCCAGTCGGCTTTCAACCGAAATGTCGATACTGTTTGGGCAATTTTCTACGGCAAAAACTACTTTGGTATGTCCGACAAAACCGAGATTGTTGTCACGCCGCCTGCAAATCCGTTCGGCGATACAGTAACGCCCGAAGAATTGCAGGAGAAGTATCTTACCGACGTTAGCGGGTACGAAAATACAGGCGAAGACGAGTAACGGCAAAAAAAAGAGCGGTTAAGTCTGGTACACTTAACCGCCCTCTCAGGTAAATTTAGATTGTTTCCTCGGTGTCATTCAGGGTAAAAAGCACATCAACACTGCAATCCATTGCTTCCGCGATCTGCCGAAGCTCTTTTTCGCTAAAATTGCTTCTCGAAAATTTGTTCGTCAAATTCTGCCGTGAGGTGTTCAATTTCTTTGCAAGGTCGGACACCGTCATATTTCTGCGGCCTAGGATAATCTTGATTTTTTCGCTCACCGAAAGTTGCATAGTTTCACCTCATTTCACATCTTGATAATACACTATTTAATGTATAGTGTCAATCTTTAGATGCAAAAGAAATCAAAAAGTTTATTTTTATATTGACAAACGACACTTAATAGTTTACAATGCAACCGTAGACGAAATTCAGGCGAAAGGAGCGGTTGTGACATGGCTTCATCATACCCCATTAAAAACAAAAACGGCGTTGTATACGCCTATCGGGTTCGAGTCTACCGTGGGCGGGATGTCGATGGAAAGCAGCTCAAGCCATATAGTACAGTGTGGAAAATCCCTGACGGGATGAAAAACTCCCGCACGATCAAGAAAGAACTTGACCGATTTTCGGTTTTGTTCGAGCAACAATGCAAGGAAGGAATGGTATCTACCGATCGGAAAACCTTTGCCGCCTATTCCGAGTATTATCTGGCACTGAAAGAACGAGATCAAAAGCAGAAAACCGTAGACAGTTATCGTGATCTGCTGGTTCGTATCAACGAGGAAATTGGCTTTCTAAAATTGTCCGACGTGAATTGTGAGCACCTGAATCGTTTCTATATTAAGCTGGCTCAGAAAGGGCAAAACAAGAAAACGGGCGAAGGTCTTTCCCCCAAAACAATCGTGGAGCACCACCGATTGATCCACAGCATTTTTGCACAGGCCATGAAGGAAGGACTGGTTAAATTCAACCCAGCCGAAACCGCTTCCCCACCCTCAGTAAAAAAGAAGGAAGCAAGCTTCTTCGAAGCCGAAGACGTAGAGCGGATCATGAAGTGCTTGGAACAAGAACCTCTCAAATGGCGATGCATCACCCTCCTAATGATTGCAACCGGCGCACGCCGTGGTGAGATCATGGGGTTGAAATGGTCTGCGATTGATTTCAAAAAAGATGAGATCAAGATTTGCGCAAACCTGTTGTATTCGAAGCAGCGCGGCATTTACGAAGACACCCCGAAAACCGGTGAGATTCGCTATGTATGTGTCGATCACTCTGTTATGCAGTTGTTGGCGCAGTACCGCAAGGAACAGACTATCATGCGTTTACGAATGGGTGAACGCTGGGTCAATACCGGTTACTGCTTCACTCGTGAAAACGGAGAGCCAATGCACCCAGATAGCATTACCAGTTGGCTGAACAAATTCTCTAAAAAGTATGGACTTCCGCATATCAATCCGCATAAATTTCGGCACACTCAGGCCAGCATTCTCATTAACGAGGGCGTTGACGTTGTCACGGTCGCAAAGCGGTTAGGTCACAAACAGGTAACGACCACCGAAAATATCTATGCTCACGCGCTGGCCAAAGCAGACGCCGAAGCAAATGCTGTCGTTGCGTCTGTATTGTTCAAAAAGAAAGCGTAGGTGAATTCTAATGAAGTATCGTACATTCAATCTCGTGGCAGATGTAATCGACAACAGCATGAGTCCAGCGCTGATAAAGGGCGATACTGTTGCTGTTCGCCCCAGCTTTAAGGCCGAAAACGGACATATGGTTGCCATACTTGTTACCAATGAAAAAGAGCAGACTACAACGCTCTACATTCGCAAGGTCATGATCGAAGATAATCACGTTATCTTCAAAGCTGCTAATCGGGACTATCCCTCGTTCATATACGGTGAAGATAACAACAATATCCGCGTAGTTGGTATCGTTACAAAACTATACCGATATTCTAGAAACACGCCGTACCCAAATTTTATCGTTACGGCAAAACCGGCAAAGCGCAAAAACGAAACGGAGGTAATGAAATGAAATCTAAAAAGAAAGCTCCTATTCCCTACGATTTGGGAAAGGAGTTTGCCGCCCTCGGCAATGAGCTGAAAAGTCTCATGAATGACAGCGAGAACATCAAAACCAATTCGGAGATTTCCGATTGGCTGATACGACTCTACACCGCTGCCGGTAAACTCGTAGTGGCTCAGGAGATATGCCGCAGTCCGCAGCTCAAACCCGAAACCGCCGCTGTTGCAAAACAGATTGTAGACGAATTTGTTCCCAATATACTTTCGCTTCACAAGATGGCGGAAGACGCTCTCGCAAAAATGCTTGACGCAAATAACTGATTTTAGAAAGGACGAACGATCATGTATGTAGAAAAGACCACCGCCGAGGAACGGGGCATTATTGGTAGTAAGGTCGAAGGTCTAATTATACAATTTGATACCTGTCAGACTCTTTTGCAAGACATTGTCGAAAATGGCTTTAAGTTCAAGAGTGGCGAAGCAACCGAATGTAAAATTGACCCCGAGCTGCTTTGTGACCGCCTGTGGATTATAAGCAATCTGATGTTTGATACCATCCTTCAATACAATCTCATGATGGGAGAAGACGACGACGGAGCAGTTCAAGTCCATCTCGACGGCGCGGATACTGCACGAGAAGTAATTGCAGCAGAGCGCGAGAAAAAGCAGATGCTCAATCGCAAATTGGAAGCGAGGACAGGACGATGAATTCTTTTGCGCCAGAGGTTAAAGGTCAGGCAAAAGCATTTGCCAGGAAGAAGTATGGCAAGTCTTATGTGTGGGAACCCGTGCGTTGGAAACGCTAATGGGTTTCAATTAGTGCCACAGGCAACACTGAAAGCGGCAAAAAAGGTGTGCTCTAAAAATACACAGCAAAATCCAGGAGGAACGTATTATGACTGAAAACACTGTCCGCAGAAGAGCAAAAAAGTTCAGTATGATGGTTCCCAAAGGCCGTCAAGGAGACTACTATCTGGTATACTTGAACAACTGTGCCGTTGCCCCTTGCCCCATGGCGCTTGAACAGATTGACAGTTGGCTCACCGGCATGGAAATGCAGGCGGAGCAGGAGGACATACAGTAAAATGGGATTCCTTCTCATTGAGAACTAATAGCACGAAAAGGCCGGAGAACGTTTCTCTCTGGCCTTTTGATTATAACGCAATGATTCATCAGCGGATTTGCAAATGCACCATATGTTGCGGGAGCATTTTGGCTTGCCGGTATACCAGCGGTAAATTACCTTATTGTAAACCATCACTAATCTTGAATCTTGTACAAGTCGCTTCCACATAGCTTCATATCGTCCATATTTTGATTGACTAAAGCAAGCAATAATGGTAATATTTTATCACGTTTAATCCTTCCTAAAAATGCAACTAAATTTTAGTTGCATTCTCGGGATAAACTATGGTACAATTTGCACGCCGAGGTGAAAAGTTTGAGTAGAAAAGAGAATTTAGTATCAAGGTTAAAATCAAGACCGAGAGACTTTTCTATACAGGAATTGGACACACTAATGAGCCTCTGTAACTGTGAAAAGCGGAACAGGGGGAAAACGAGCGGATCTGCAATTGAATACATACATACACAAACAAAACATATTTATAGTATGCATCAGCCGCATCCGGGAAATGAAATAAAGATATGTTACATTAAACGTATAATATCTTTTCTTACAGAGATTGGTGAAATTTAGGATCATGCCGATGTAGGCGAAGAAACTTCAAGAGGTAAATTGTAGTATGAATAGTTTAATGGAATATAAAGGGTATCACGCGCGAGTTGAATATAGCGATGAAGACCACACGTTTGTAGGGGAAGTAATAGGCATTGTCGACTCTATTAATTTTGATGCTGACTCGGTCTCAGAATTGGAAACTATGTTTCATAATTCTATTGACGACTACCTAGCGTTTTGCGACGAAGTTGGAAAAGCGCCGGAAAAAGAGTTTAAAGGGTCGTTTAATGTGCGAGTCTCTTCCGAAGTGCATAGAGCCGCCACCATTGCTGCTGAACGAAAAAATATATCGTTAAACCAATATGTCGGTGAGGCAATTGAAGCGCATTTGCGCTCAGATAATCTTATAAAAGCAGAAAAAAGTTCTTACTATGAGCATTGTTGTGAATGCTCAAATGTAGAAATAAGTAGAACCTGTTTTCTTCAAGCGGATCCCTGTCTAGGAAACAATTCATTCCAGCAGAATGAAAGCTCCGTTCAATTTTCGTTATTATTTGGTAATATAACAGGCAAGCGCAATACACAGACTTATCTAGGGAGGATAGATTATGCAGACCCTCGAAAATCTTAATACAAAAATTGATGAATTTGAATTCTTTATTGCACCAGAGCAGAACATTCAATATCAGCTTGGAAAAACTGCAAAATGTCTGTTTTCCTCCGACAAGGCTTTGAAACGCGCATTGATCGTAATTAAATTCAAGGCAGAGGCCGATGATAGTGAGAAATTCAGGTTTCAATTGACTGCGAGAGTTGAGCTTCAAATGTCAGAAGAACCTCCCGAAGATGATGAAGCTAAGAATAATATGATTCGAGACGAACTGGTTCCATTCGCAGACAAAATCGTTTCAGACAAAGCACAAGAAATTGTTAAATCATTGGGATACCCAATGATTGGTTTTGATTCAGAAGGCACATGATGCCCATTGATATTTCGATGGAATACACACGATAAAAAAGTGGGGGAATTTTGTCGCTCAGAATCCCCCGGTGGGGGCTTTTCAAAACAAAAATCCCCCACAAATTTTCGGGCAACAATTTGTCAACAAACCGCCCGTTATCAACGGACACGAACAGATACGAACAGGCACAACAATTCGTGCCCAAACCGTAAAAGCGCTGATTTTTCAGTATGAACAGACACCAACGGACACGAACAGACAAGATAATCTTTGAACTACGGACCAGAAGGCCGGGGGTTCGAATCCCTCACGGCGTGCCAAAAAGCTCGTGAAATCCAAGGATTTCACGAGCTTTTTTTATTTTCTTCCGCGTTTGTGTTCCCCCGCAAATGGAGCAGCCGCACAGCTATCAGATCAGGATCCATTCTGCCGCAGAATACCGTGACCGCTGCCTTTGCTTGCCGTGATGGAAAACATGATTTTTATGCCTGCGTGGATCAGAAAAACCACCGGATTTTTCCGCTGCCAAAGAAATTACCCGCTAAAAATTCAGATAATTTTGCTGTCTGCGGGCGAATTGGTGTTGCATCGGTCGGAAAAAAGCTATAAGCTATTATGGAATCATGTAAGCAAATAGCAGCGAGGGGGCAGAGACAGATGCTCAAGAAAATGTGGTATGTCTACACCGTCTATGAGGAAAAGAGCTTTTCCAAGGCGGCTAAGCGGCTGTTCGTCTCGCAGCCGTCGCTCAGCGCCATGGTGAAGAAAGTGGAGAGCGATTATGATATCACCATTTTTGACCGAACCACAACGCCGATCTCGCTGACGCCGGAAGGAGAATATTATATCTCCGCGGCAAAGAAGATCCTGAGGCTGGACGCCGACATGCGGCAGCATTTCCGCGAGTGCTCCAAGGGGCTCAACGGCAGTGTGATGTTTGGCGGCGCGAGCTTTTTCTGTGCCAATATGCTCTCGGGGATCATCCGGCAGTTTCAAAGCGAATACCCCGACATTCATATCGGCTGGCAGGAACTGCGCAACGACGAACTGGCCAGTCAGATCCTCCAGAAAAAAATCGACTTTGCCTTTGAGGTCGACAAGATCGAGACGGATGGCATCACCTCGCTGAAGTTTGGCTCGGAGGAATTAATCCTGACTGTGCCCACCACCTTTGTGACCAATGCGCAGCTGCGCAGCTGCTGCTTCCGCCCGGGTGATACGAGCAACGGTGTGCACAGTATTTACGAGGCGGAGCCGATCGATGTGGGCCTGTTCCGGGATGTGCCCTTCGTCTTTCTTCGGGAGGGAAATGACAGCTATTCCCGTGGAATCCAGATCTGCAAAAATGCCGGTTTTACGCCGAACATCATCATGCAGGTGGATTCTTCCATGACCACGTATCATCTCGCAGCCGCGGGCAATGGCGCCGCCTTTATCCGCCTTTCCGCCCTGTCGATCGAGGCATCGGGCAAACTGTGCTATTTCAGGATCGCCGACCCGCTGAACGTGCGGGACATTTTCCTTTACTACCGTGCGGCCGGCAGGTCCAGGGTGGAGGAAACGCTGCTTGCGTTTATCCGCGACATGGTCGGCGGCGTGCAGAAAATAGAATAATTTGCCATACGATTTTGGCTATAAGAAAATACACTTTTTTGTCTTGGACAGAAAAGTGTATTTTTTCTATAATCAAATTAAATAAATGTTTGATTCGAAAAAAATGATAGCAAAAGTCAGAACAGAAAGTGAGGAGGTTTATCATGATTACAGACGAGAAAATTTTGTTCGACGATGCTTTTTTGAAGGAGATCCAGGACAAGTTCTACTACGTGCACGAGGATTATCTCGGCAGAAAGCGCCAGTTTTTTGAAAATTCCGGCGGTTCTCTGCGCCTGAAGGCCGCTGTCGAGGAAAAAGCGCGGCTGGAAAAAATCCCCGACTGCCCCGAACGTATCCACGACACCTCCATGATGCTCAAGCAGGTCAAAGCGGACGGCATGCGCGATATCATGCAGGTGATCTTCGGCGCAAAGTCCGGCGCACTGGTGACGGAGCTGACGTCCTCTCAGGTGATGTTCCAGATCGTGAGCACCATTATGCGCAATGAAAAATGGGGCACCAACGCAGTCGTAACATCCATTGAGCATCCATCGGCTTATGACTCTGTGGAGCTTTACTGCGGTCTGACCAACCGGGAATTCCGCGTGGCAATGGCGAACCCCAAGACCGGCGGCGTCGATCTCGATGAGATCCTCAGCAAGATCGATAAGGACACGCTGCTGCTGAGCGTGATGAGCGCCTCCAACATCTCGGGCTATATTTTCGATATTGAGACCATCGTTCGGGAATCGCGCAAGATCAATCCGGATATTTATATCCTTTCCGATGCCGTGCAGCATGCACCTCACGGCGTGCTGGATGTGGAACAGTGCGGCCTCGACGGCGTGACCTTTGCCCCCTATAAGATGTTCGGCATCCGCGGCTGCGGTTATGGCTACGTGTCCGACCGTGTTGCGAAAATGACGCACCACAAACTGCTCGCAAAGCCGGAAAAAGAGTGGGAGCTCGGCACCTTCCCGCATCCCAACTATGCAGCGATCACGGCGGTCGTCGATTACGTCTGCTGGATCGGCAGACACTTCACCGATTCGGACGATCGCCGCGAGCAGTTCGTTACCGGTATGACGCGCATCCACCTGCAGGAGCACTCCCTGCTGATCCACATGATGGAGGGAACCGACGAGGTTCCCGGCCTGCGCCATATTCCCGGTGTGCAGGTGTTCCTCGATTCTGCGGACACCGTGGACCGCGACCTTATCAGCGCCATCGGCATCAACGGCATCGACTTCACACAGCTGACGGCGGAGTATTACAAACGCGGCATCACGGTCTTTGAGCGCGTGAACACGAGCCTGTATTCCAAGCGCATCGTGGAATCTCTCGGCCTGACCGGCGCGATCCGCGTCTCCCCGCTGCACTGCCACAGCACGCAGGATATCGACGACTTCCTGCGCGTTACCGCCGAGATCGCAGCTACCGTGAAGGCATAAGGAAAAAAGATACAAACAGAAGGAGGGCGTAATCTTATGAGCAAATGGAAAAAGGTAGCACTTTGGAAAAAGATTCTGATCGGCGTTGTGATCGGTCTGATCATCGGTCTTGTGTCCCCGAAGGCCGCGGAGGTCATCTCGCCGCTCGGCGACATTTTCCTCCGTATGCTGAAAATGCTCATCGTACCGCTGGTGTTCTTCAGCATTACCAGTGGTGTGTGCAAGATGGGCGATGTCAAACAGCTCCGCACGGTTGGCATCCGCTATGTTCTGTGGATCATAGCCTCCGCGGTGATTGCCGCCATCTGCGGCGTGATCGGCGGCCTGATCGTTCAGCCCGGCCGCGGAACGACCGAATTTCTCGCCACCGCCGAGGCGGCGGAGGCACAGTCTTACAGCTTCATTGACAACGTCATCAGCTGGTTCCCCACGAACATTGTGGAGTCCATGGCCAATGCCAACATGCTGCAGATCATCGTGTTCTGCCTGTTTTTGGGCGTTGCGCTGCTCGCTCTGGGCGATAAGGCAAAAACAGTCATTCGGTTCATCGACGAAGGCAGCGAGGTCATGCTCAAGATCACGGAGTATGTCATTGAGTTCTCTCCGTTCGGCATCCTTTCTCTGATTGCGACAATGGTCTCCACCATCAGCGGCGCGATGATGAAGGAAGTTCTCGTGTTCCTGATTACCGACAACGTGATCTGCCTCCTCATTCTGATTCTGGTTTACCCGCTGATCATCAAGCTGCTTGCCAAGCTGCCTCCGTTTGGCTTTATGCGCAAGATCGCTCCCGCGATCCTCGTTGCGGTTTCGACCTCTTCCTCCGCAGCCACCCTCCCGGTGTCCATCAAAATCAGCGAAGAGGATCTCGGCATTCCCGAGAACATCTACGGCTTCACCCTGCCTCTGGGCAACACGGCCGGTATGACCGGCTTCGCGGTGTTCATCGGCCTGTGCTGTGTCTTTGCATCGAATCTTTACGGCTTCCCCGTTACGTTTTCGAGCGTGCTCCAGTTCGTCTTCTTCGGCCTGATCCTGTCCATCGGCGCAGCTGGCGTCAAGGGCGCGGGCGTCGTGATGTCCGGCGTGCTGCTGGAGGCACTTGGTATGCCGCTGACTCTGATCCCCATTCTTGCGGCGATCTGGCCTGTGATCGACCCGGCGCACACGACGCTCAATAACGTCGGCGATCTGGTCGGCACCACGGTCGTGGCCAGAAGCCTTGACCGCATGGATATGGACGTGTACAACAACGCAAAATAAGATACACGGGTCCCGTCCCGCAGCATAGAAAAATAACAAGCGCTATTCCGCTGCAGCGGAATAGCGCTTGTCTGCATACAGGACATTCGATGCAGCGGAGACGATGAAGAAGGCCGCAATTCTAATTCCGCATCGACCGCCCAACGCGGGCTCCCCGCAGACCGCGCGCACAGGTGCCGGCATAACGTTCCGGGATCTTTCCTGCGCAAAAAGCAGCAGAGGATGGATGCGTATATGACATTCTGAACATACCGCTCGAAAAGCGTGCTGTGCAGGAAATCAAGGCATATCTCGAAACCGTCATTGGTCAGCGCTTCCGCAGCTTCCATCCTTTTATGAAGCCCTATGGCTATGCGATCAGGAAAGCCTCTGGCAATACAGCGAGCCCAAACTACGGCAAACAAATCATCACAAGGATTGGGACAGGCAAAACGTGAAAGGCGGGGAAAGTTTCTCGCGTTTCCTTTTATACCGCAAAATTTGCCCCCAACGGCAGCCAACACTTCGTGTCGGTGCCAAGCTTGCAGCGCAGTACGTGCTGCGCCCGTGCTGCTCGCTTGAATTTTGCCTGCTCGCTGCGCTCGTCAGCCAAAATTCGATCAAAAAACACAATCGGTATGACGGTATGAATAGAACATTCGCAAACAAGTGCACGCACCATTGATACAGAGCGATTTTTTCGGGAAAGTCAATCGTCAATTCTCGGGCCAGTGCCCAAGCTGGTCACCTATAAGCACAGTCGAATATTACAGCCGCGTAGTTCGTTTTAAGTACCCCGCCCATCTGATTCCAGGCGCACAAAAAGCGCACATCTGATGCGCTCACGGCCAAACATGCGCGGCTGGTTTGCCTTTGCTGCGCTTGCATTTTTGGAATATTTACGGTATAATATATGTGCAAAAACACTGGAGTATCAAGCTTTTCAGGGATTTCTTCTGCGTTAGGAGCGCACTAAGCGCCGTTAGCTCAGCTGGATAGAGCGTCTGGCTACGGACCAGAAGGCCGGGGGTTCGAATCCCTCACGGCGTACCATTGAGCGCATATCCGAACCCTACATTGTGTGGGGAACGGTGTTCGTTCAAACCAAAAGACACTCCTTACCTTAATCGGTAGGGAGTGTCTTCTTTTATTCTTCGCCGGAATACCCGTTCGCTCTGGCGCATTTCAGCGCACCCAAGATCATCTTGTCCTGAGCCAGTGTTCGTTCTTTCAGCTCATAGAGTGGAGTACGGCGATGATCGTCCCATTCAATGAGCTGCTTTTTGTCATGAACGACCTGACCCTCGTAGAGATTGATAACCTTGTCGAGCGTGATTTCTTTCAGCACTTGCATTTTCTCACCCCTGAGCGTCCTCGTCTGAGGTTTCTTTTGACTTGACCTTGATACCGTACAGAATGGCAAGTTCGGCAGTCCAAGCCGCAAACCAGCCGACCGTCAATTCTGTGTCAACCGTGTGACCGCAGGCGTTCAAAATCAGAACCACAACGGCATACCAAGTCAGATTGAAGATGGACAAGATCGTGAACTTCGTGCGCTTTCTCATTCTTTTCTTCCTCGGCTTAGGTTGCACTCGTTTACCACCCATAGGAAGCCCTCTCAGCGGCTCAGGAAGCGTTCATGCACGAAGCCAGTATAATTTACCCTCTTGTGCGAGAAAGCCACATAGAGCCATTTAACGCCGTTTACAACGGTGTAGTAGCCGTAGTTCTTGATGGTGGTTCCCTTGGGGATTGTCACCAGCACTCTACTGTCCGTCCCGGCAGCGTCACGAACATTCAGGCCAGCACCAGCGGTCACGGTGTAAGTGCCTGCCACAGCCTTATTGAAAGACCGTGCGACTCCCTTCGCCTTGACCTCGGTGGTAGGAACGGGCTTGACCGTTTCGGGCTGTGCGGGGGTCACGGTTTTGTCGTAGGTCACATAGGGGAGGTGTCCGTGCTTCTTCCACATACGGGTATTGTACCCGTTCTTCTTCCCGATGTTACCGACAGCGGTGATCTGCACATTGTTCGCCCAACGAGGGGAACACTCGACCGCAAGGCCGTTTCCGATATACACGCCGATGTGTCCCGTAGTCCACACCACTTCGCCGGGGTCAACCTTGTCCCACCCGGAAGTGGAAGCGTCCTTGCACCTCTTAATCATAGTGTCAGCGCCCTCGTCAGGTACGCCGTTGGTGGCGTATTTTGCGCCGCCGTAGGACTTGGTTTTATCCCCTGTCCAGCCCCACAGAACGGCTTTAATAAGGTTCACACAGTCAAAGCCGAAGGTGTCAGGGGTTGCCGCCATAATCATAGAGGTACGAGCTGCCGCCATGTTGTAGGGGTGGTTCTTGATATACCGAGACTTGTTTGTGTCGGTCAGCGGCGCACCAAAGCACCCCATAACATACAGGGTCTTGTAGTGCTTGGCAATATCAACGACCTTGGCGACCAGTTCACTTGATTTCATCATAGTTCTTGTCCTCCTTGGTAGCGTCCAAAATGGCCTTAAATTTCGTAAATGCTTCTGCGATGTACTTGCAGGACACCATGAGTACCGCACCAATAATCACCAAATTGCTAAAAATATCCACATACTCAGCCGGAATTTCCCACCCGACCATATCCGCAAACAGCGGCAGCGTGGTAATTGCCACGCACAGCAAGGTCAGACCGCAGACAAAAGCGGCGATCTTTAAGCCTGAGTTTATCAGCTTTTCCTTGCTAAATGGTTCCAGTAGGACTTTGATGTTGTAATACATCGAGAAAGCCACGTTGGACAGGTACGCACAAAGGAAGATCAGCATAGCCCAGCCAATGTTTGTCAGATTGTGCAAAATAGCTTCGATCATAATTCTTTACCTCCAATTTTAATTTAGGTGAGTTAGGTGAGTAATCGGGCGTTTTTCCTATAAACTCCCTCTTATACACGCATACTAAGAGAAAGTTATAGGGATTTTGACCCGATTACTCACCTTTTTCACCTTACTTTCGGGTCATGCAGGCTTGTGAAAGCCCTCCAAGTCCTCGATACGGTGGTTGATGACCTTAATTTGTTCCTCAACCACAGGTACACGCTTCGCAAAATTGTTGTGTTCCCGAACCTCACGGGTCAGTTCGTCCATTTTAGTTTCGATAACAGCCTGCTGTTTATCCAGCTTAGAGTCCATGGCCTGACCAGTCTTATTAGACGAATAAATAATACCGATCAGGCTCAACCCACCTGTAATCAGGGCAACAATAACAGCTTCACTCATGTCCTATCCTCCCTTAATCGGCGGTGTATTCTTCCCAGCCAGCGGGGTAAGCGTCGGGCGACCAAGTGTTCCCATCAATCAGACTGCGGTACAATTTATTGTTGTAGCTTACAATGTCACCCTTATTGTAAGCATCGTGGGCGCCGGTCGGCTGAGTCCAAACAGGATAACCGGCGGGTGTCAGGCCAATCGGCGTATACATTGCGGGAAGCTGGTCAGGTTTCCAATCCGCCTGAGAGGTGTGAGCCTGCACCACTTTGTAAAGCTGCGGGTCGCCCACATTGTTCACACCGTAAGTGAAATAGTCACCAACGGCGTAGGCATGGTCTACCTGATAGGGGTCGTAGATAGTGGCTACCACCATAGCGGAGTCTTCGTCCAGACTTCCAGCAAACATCTGAACAGCCTTACGGAACTGCTCAGAATTGCGGAGGTCATTCGGGTCAGACAGTAGAGCCGTCAGACTGTTGGCATAAATGCCATCGTCCACTTCTTCAATCGAAACGGTTTCTGCACCGTTCAGATCGGGCTTGCCGTTGACATGATACACCGTACCATTCAGAGCGATACCCTGAGCGTTGTCTTCGATAGTCAGCCCATAGCAGCCATTGTCCTGCATACGAACCCATGTCGGGTTACTGACAATGCCGAGAACCTTGTCTTCCTTGATGATTTTATACATGGCTTTTCCAACCTTTCTCGTCCGGGTAGAACCCGTACAATGATTTGAAATACTGATTGGTGCGCTGCCGCACCTTGAAGCTGTGACCTCGCTTCATGTGACCGTTGTAGGAGTCCACGGAACACCGAATGTCAGCCAAGGTCATTTCGCCCCGGTCGAGCTTTCCTCGGAAAGCCCTGAGCTTGTGTCGAACGATTTTTGTTGAGTCCTTGTTCATCTTCCGAACAACCTTGCCGGTCGGTGTGATGATAAACCTCGTTTTCAACCAGCGGTAATAATCTCTGAGAGGAATGACTCTTGTCTTCTTCAAATTCAGTTCCAGACCGCACTTCTCGCAGATGATCTTTAACCCGTCCATACAGAGATACAGGTCATCAATGTCAGAGCTGATTGCCACACCATCGTCCATGTATCGCTCATAGGCTTTGATACGGCAGACCTCTTTGAAGTAGTGGTCGATCATATTGGGAAGCATAAGGGCGTTCGTCTGAGACACCTGACTGCCAAGACCCAAGCCCACAGAACCGAAGTCCGTAATAAAGCTGTTCGCAAGCTCCCTTATTTTCGGGTCATGAAGCCTGCGGTCGGCTTCACGGAACAGCGGCTCATGTGGAGCTGAGTCAAAGAAGCTGTGAAAATCGTAAAGCAGAACCCCTCCTTCCAGACCGTACTTCCTGTAATGCCGTTGGAGGTAACAGGTCATACGGCGCAGGGCGAAGTCCATACCTCGGTGCTTCAAACTGGCTGAGTTGTCATAGATGAAACAGGCCGAATAGGTAGGAACTAAGCAGTAGTCACACAGACACTTTTGAACCGCTCGTTCCGTGATATGGACTGATCGGATATACCGCTTCTTCCCTCGCTCCATGATGGTAAAAGCGTGAAAGCCACGGTGCTTGAAGGTTCCGTTTTGAAGTTCACGATGGGTTTTTGCGATGATCGGAATGATATTGCCGATATACCGCTGAGTTGAGTTTTTCCAGTAGACACCCTTACAGCATTTCTTCCCTGAAAGGTAAAGGTGTCTGAACGAAAAGACTTCATCGAAATCACCACATTCTTTGCTTCGCCGCAGACGAGCTTCGTCCCGCTTGGCTTTTCTGCGCTGATAACGGGCTTCTCTCCGTTCTTCACTTGTCATAGAAGGTTCCCCTCCGTACAGTCTTATTGTCGGGTACGGGTTCTAACTGCTTGTAGTACCAGCCATGAAATGAGCTACCGTACAATCGCTCACCATGCAAGAAGCGTCCGGCTGACTACATCGGACGGGGTGTTTTGGCTTGGTAGCCGGGAACAAGCCCTCCCTCTGCAAAAGGTACTGATTTCGCCCAAAGGGGTTACTACGACTGACCTATGCGAAGTTGCAGAGTCCGAAGGACACGCCATTGGAGTTGCTGGCGTTGTTATTGTTGGCGTTGCCGTTGTTGTTCACATTACAGAAGTTGTTGGTGTTGCCGGAATTAGGAGAACGCTCCCACCAGTTGTTCGCAGAAACGGTAACAATTACAGGGCTTGACCCAATGAAAAACTTACACAGGAAGGTCTTTATACCTCTCGTGGTCAGCTTTCCGAACCTTGGAGATAAGCTGTGCTTCGTCTGTAATGTACTCTCCAAATTCCTTCATGGCGTGGTCAATCCACGGACACTTTTCAGGATTTTGGAGAATAGCGTCATAGAGCAAAGTCAGCTTCGGGCTGAGATTTTGAAGGGCGATGTTGGCGTTAATCAGGTGATCTCGCCGCATTTGCGCTTCATGCTGATTGTGCGGGTAGATGTTGTTCGCCGCTCGGACTTCCTCGTGAACCGTGGAAGCCAGCTCAAAGATACGGTTTGTCAGCAGAGGTGCGTATCTTTTAGGAGCTTTGGTGCAGACGGAGAAAGCGTGAAGCTCTAACCGTCTGGCGGTTTCGATGAACTGCATGGAGCTTTCGCCACGCATAGCTTTGATGACTGACACGCCAACATTCCTTTCTTACACCGCCCCTGACGGGGCGGGATTGGTGTTGATGAAACCGGGGATTAAACGCAGAAGCCGAAGGACACGCCACTGGAGCCGCTGGCGCCGTTATTGGTGGCGCCGCCGCCGTAGCCCACAATACAGAAGTAGTCGGTGCTGCCGGAATAAGGAGAACGCTCCCACCAGTGGTACGCAGAACCATTGACTTTCTTAATGGTACTGTTGCCAGCGGTGTAATACTCGTATTGCTTACCCTCACCGGCGTAAGAATACTGAGTAGCACCAAAGACTTCGATCTCGGACAGCAGGAACAGCTTGTCGGAGGTGGTTTCTAAGGCAGACTGTTTATTACCCTTACTGGTCACTTTGTTGACGAACTTCAACACGCTTTTCAGGTCAGAGGAAAGCTGGTTCAGCAGCGTTGCCATTGTGGAGGTACGCATAGTGGAACCACGCCACCCGTTCACATTGGTATCGGAGCCGTTCATGGAATAGGTCGTTTTCAAACAATCGACCAACTGGAAGGTGATACCAGCCTTGGTGCGGCTACCGTCTGCGGTGGTCAGAGTGTCATGGTCAAAACCGATGATCTGTGCCGCATAGGTTACGCCGTTGACGGTGATGTTCTTTCTGTCACCGACTTTCCAGTAGTTCGGAGCCTGACCGAACTTGGAAACAGCGGCGATGTTATCCCAAGTGGTAGCTTCCAGCGTAGCGCCGACTACAAAGGGGTAGACATACACGATACCGATGACTTCCAGCGTGTAGACCTTGGTTTTCTGAGAGCCGTTGTAGGTGAACACGATAGTCCAGTCACCCAGCTCGGTCGGATACAGAGTGGCATAGCCGACAGAAGCAACTGTGCCGCTCAGGGTCTTTCCGCCCCGGCTCATGGTGACGGTCGAGCCTGTATCAGCGATGACACGCACCTCTGCGGGAGAACCCTTCTGGCTCAGAGCATACAGAGCATCATTCACCGTGGGGTCGCTGCCGCTCAGTTCCAGTGCCGACTTAGTGGTGTCGGACAGCATATTTGCCTTGGTCAAAGCGGTGCCGACCACATCACAGCCTGCGGGGTTCAGGCCAATGTCGAGGGTGGCGGTTCCGGCGAGAAGCTGTGTGCGCCATTCCTCGAAGGTTGCGGGCATATCGGTAGGAGCCTTGACAGATCGGGACTTACCGTTGCCCTTGATAACAGTATCTTTCATGAAATTTCCTCCTTACTCTCCGCAGTTATACAGACCAACATAGGCGAAAGCGTCCACCGTGCGGTCGATCTTGGAATACAGCTCGGTTTCCACCTCGGTCAGCGTTGTGTCGATGACATACAGGAGATATTCAATGTTGTTTGCCGTGGAAAAAGTGAGATTGTCCAGACTGCTCGGAACCAGCGGTGCGTCCGAGGGAAGCGTGAGCTGCTTTCGGAGAACCGTCAGGTTGTTCAAGTAGGCTTTCACGAGAGATTGGGTGGGCGTATCACCCATCGCCCAATTCGTCTTTGCCGCAACCACCACCGAGGAAGGGTCATACGGAACTTGGTAGATCGGGTCATCAGCGACTCCTTTCTCCGCTCGGTATGCCGCCAACTGTCCGGGGAGAGAAGTCATGCGGTTGGCGATATAGGCTACCGCCTGCCCTACACGGTTCATGTCCCCATAATTGTAAGCACCCTTCATGCCAGCCATGTACTCGGTCTTTTCCTCAGCGGAAAGGCTCGAAAGCCCTTCCGTGAGGATTTTGTTTTTCAGGGCAAAAACCCTGTCTACATCGGCCTGTGTGCGGTCGTAGACGAGATTATCAATAATACTCATATCAGACCTTTCACCTTCAACTTTCCGCTCAGAGAGCCGTTAAATGTGATCTCGTCCACCAAGATCAATGCGTCCATTTCATCGGTGTAGAGCGTCTGCAAGCCAATCACATCGCCCACTTCCAACTCAGGATTGCCACGGTAGTTTGTCTGATAGGTGTTTCTCATTTGCAGATACTTTTTCACCTGATCGGCAAGAGCGGCGCACATCGTATCGTTGGTGATAAGGGGGTTTTCCTCCTTGTCGGTTTCTCCATCGAGAGCTACGGGATAGGAAACGACCACCGAGTTCTCAGACAGAGTTTTGCCGGTAATGACTACGGTCTTGGTGCCGGAGGATAACACCAAATCCGCAGCTCTGGCGTAAATGTTGGAGGATACCAACGAACCGCCAGAAACAGAGATAGAAACATCTTGTGCAAGACCAGAGAACTCGACATGAAGCTGAGTTTCGGTGGTCGTTCCCTCGAAAAGTTTGGTAGTGTCATTTGCCGCCGTGTACGCATACTTAGCGACAGACACCGCTTTGAGCTGGTCGATCTTTGCGATGGACTGGGAGTCCTTTCTAATCGAGTCAAAGTCCAGCGTGAAATCCGTTTCACGGTAGTAGAGCTTACTCACCCGCATACGGCGATACGGCAGGCCACCGTCCATCTTCACCTCAATTTTGGTGCAGTCAATCGCCGCTTCGCTGTTGACAAACACCTCCGCAGAAGTGATACCCTTCACGGTCTGCGTGTCCAGCAGCTTCGTCCCGGCGTAATACTTCACTTGAATAGAGGTGGGGTACTCGTCTAAGGGGGTATCAAAGCGGAGAGCCAACACGGGAAGGTCGTGAGAAACATCAAAGGTCTTGGTGAAGGTCGGCTTTGTGGCATAAGTGCCATCTGCCGCAGTCATCGCTTCGCTGATAAACCCTCGACCGGAGGGGTCGGTGTCTTCGACAATGACCTGATCTCCACCGTCCAGTGTCCAGCGGTTCAGTTCCAAAGCCGCATAGGTGTTACCAGCCTTATTGCCACGATCAACGGTATCCCACTCGCTGTACCATAGATGACCGTTATCCGCCCATACGCCGCTGTAAATACCAACCACAGTCACGCCAAAAGGCTTGATGTGAATGATATTGTCATCGTCTGTAAACAAGCGGCAGCGGCAGGCGTGAGCGATCAGTTGCAGACAGTTCATGTGCGAGTCAATGGGGAGTGCCGCCGTAGTGAACATCTGCTTCAAGGTTGGGTCAATCACCCACGGGTGTGTACCTTGCGCTGTCAGCGTCAGGTCTGCGTCCAAAAGCACTTCCTCAGCCATGTCATAGAAGTTTTTGGAACCGAGCTTACTCTTGTAGAAGGTTCCGGTCAGACTTCCAACCAGACCTGTCCCTGTGAAGGTGGCCTGATTTTTGGCGGCTTTCGGTTTGCTATTCAGCACATACTTGTCCGCTTTCAGCCACTCGACCTTGCCCGTGGGAAGCATATAACCGTATCGGAGAGAAATCGGTGACTTCTTATCCAGATAGGCATAAATGCCTTTCGGGTTATCCGGGTCATAATTGTGTTCGTAGTCTAAAAGAACGAACTGCATGGTTTCCTGCGGCAGTCTGCGGGAGAGCGGGTCTACATCGTGAGACTCCTTGATGGAAACAATGTCATCATTTCCAAATTTCTTCTGCACACCGTAGAGAACCTGTTGCAACCGAGGTCGGCGGTACGGGAGAGTGTTCCCCATCGTTAACACGATCTTGTCACAAGAAGCGACCTTCGTGTTGATGACCAACTCTGTTCCCTCTACGGGAAGGGTCAGACTTTCCAGTACCGCCCCATTCAGGTAGAAATCAACCGTCACGGTGTCAGGCCATTCCTGATAGCGGGTGTCAAAAGTCAGAGTGATACCGGGGAAGGTATGAGGATTGCTGAAAGCACGGGTCAGCACCGCAGGGGTGGTGAACTTGCCCTCAGCATCACTCATGTGGCTCGAAACAAAGCCGTCATACATCGTCCCGGAAGAAGGAACGATGACCGTATTCCCGTCCAGCGCCCACCGGTTCAGCTCCAACGCCGCATAGGACTCCTGATAGTCATATCCGTAGTCCAGCGTGTCGAACTCAGAATAGCTCTGCGCCCCGTTGCTGACCCAATTACCGTCTGTTGCCGCTGCCGTGTCAACCTGAGAGAAGGTGATCTCTACAAAGGACTGCTCACGAAGCAAAGACTTCATCGACAGCTTGTAAGCGTTGCTTACTTGTTTCACGGCTACACCTCCTTAGAACGGTTCGCCGCAGTCAATGATGTTGACTTTGCAGTTGATGTAGTCCGCAGGAAGCCCCGTGTTCGGGTCAAGATGGTACGGGGTCGCCGTGCGGTCGCCGGGGTACATCTTTCTGGTTGTCCAGCGGTTGTTTACCATATCGGGATAAGTGACCGTCACAAAGAAGTTCTTGTCAAAAATCTGCAACATGGCAGACCACTGCTCCGCTGTCAGATAGCCCCAAAAGAGGTTGTTGAGCTTCTGTTGATCTCTGCCTACCTTCTGACCTACCACAACGCCGTTGGCGTTTCTGGCGGAGTCTACGATAGTGGCAGACAGCAGCTCTAAGCCCCTGCGGGGCTGAGGAAACTTTGTGCCATTGATTGTAATGAAACTTTGCATTTCCTCAGCCCTCCTTAGTAGGCATTGGCGAACACGCCAGTAGATACTTGCCGACCACGCTTCTCCTTGTAGCGGTCGTAGGAATGACCGATTTCATTGTCGCCAATGACAACAGACATATCCTTTTCTTCCACCACATTCAACAGAGCATAGATAGCGGCAATCACGCCGTCATTGGCAACGGATACGCCAGCGGAGATACCCTCAACGATCTGGTCATTGTTGGCAACCGCCGTTCTGCGTCCCATCGCACCGACCATTTCCGCACCCGCTTCACGGGCGATAAAAAGCTGTCCTTCGTTCGGGAAGCCGCCGTCTTCAAAGAACGGAATATGCGGAATATCCACCAATCGAATATCAAACGCCGGAATAAGCGTGATACCCATAACAGACAGACCGTTGAACTGGATGTGGAACATATCATTGATTGCGTCAATGACACCGTTCACAAGTCCAATGATGGAGTTTGCCATCTGTCGTACAAAGCGAGTAATGGGGTTATCGTCCAGCGTCCATGCCGCATACGACAGGGACAGACCCGCCGCCAGTACCGCAAGGCCAAGGCCAACACCCGCACCGCTCAGGCACAGCAGGACACCGAGAACGATCAATGCGCCGCTGAGAATACCCGTGATGACCGATACGACTTTCTTAATGGAATTAACCACAAAATCCCAATTCAGGGTAGCAACAGCGCCAAGGCTTAATGCGCCAGCCGCCATCAGGCCAAGACCGAGAGGAAGGGCGACTCCGCTTAGAGCAAGGATAGCGCCGACCGCCAAGAGAGCGCCGCCGACAACGGTGGTAATCATGCTGATCTTCTGCTGAACATTGTCGGAGAGGTCATTCCAGTTCGGCATGATAGCCGTACCCATTGTGACCGCACCCGCCGTCAGCAGAGCCAGACCCAACGGGATATTCGCCCCGGAGAACGCCAGCGCCGCACCGATAGCGAGGAACGCCACAGATACGACCGTGGTAATAATGGCAATCACATTCTGGATTTCATCGCTCAGGCCATTCCAGTTGAGAGCCATTACGGAAACCAGAGAAGTAGCACCAATCGCCATCAGCGCAATGCCGAGGGGCATACACCCGGAGAAAGCGAGGATAGCGCCGAGTGCCAAGGTTGCTCCACTGACCAGCAATCCTACTCTGGACAAGGGAGAAGCCAGAGCGTCCGGGATACTGTTCCAATTCAGAGCTGCGGCAGATACAAGCGTGACAGCACCAACAGCCATCAGCGCAATACCCAGCCCAGTTGCAACCCCGGTAAAGGCCAGCATAGCGCCGACAGCCAGAGAAGCACCCGCCAAAACTCCCGTCAGGGTAGTCAAAGCGTCAGTGAGGTGTTGGTCGCTGTTATGCCAGTTGATAACAGCGGCAGATACAAGGCTTGCCCCGCCCAAGGCCATCAAAGCGATACCAAGAGGAAGGTTCGCCCCGGAGAACGCCATAATTGCGCCAAGAGCCAGCAGGAAGCCGCCGACAACACCTGTAATGAGAGCCAGCGTACTTGCCAGTTCGCTACTCATAGCAGTCCAATTCAATCCAACGGTAGCCGCAAGGCCGACCGCACCCGCCGCCATCAGGCCGACACCCAGCGGAATATTCACGCCGGTCACGACCAGAATTGCGCCTACCGCCAGCATAAAGCCGGAAACAATCGTGGTGATCTCTGCAAGCGTGTCTTCGATCATCTTCTTGATTTCACCAATGCGGGTCTGCACAGCGTCACCAAGGAAATCGTAGGTGGGCAAATCGAAATCAAATCCACCTGCGCCGCCAGCACCCGCCCCGGAGCTGCTTCCCGTGTTGGGAGCAAAGACATTCAGCTCGTCAAAGCCTGCGGTGTACTGTTTCAGCTTCTTGGCAGCACCGGCAGCGTCATCGAGATTATCTGCCAAAGACCCAGCGCCGACAGCAGCGCTATTCACTCCCGAATAGTCCACATCGGTTAGCTTGAACCCTGCAAGGTTGGCAAGTGCATTGGCAATCTCTCGAATGACCTGAACAACAGCGATTGCATAGGGAAGAATTGCGTTCAGTGCGGGAATGAAGATGTTACCGATAGCTCGTGCGGCCTGCGTAAGCTGTGCCTGCAAGATACGAAGCTGGTTTGCGGGTGCTTCCAGCGTTCTCGCCATATCACCCTGAGCGGTTGTCACCTGAGTCATAATGGCGTAGTATCTCAGCTCGGCCTTTTCTGCCTGCGTCATGTTGGCAACGCTTTCCTTGATACCAAGGTTCAAAGCGGTCTGCTCCAACCGTGCCTGCGACAAATCGTAGCCCAAGCGCCGCAGAGGTTCCAACTCGCCGGAAATACCGGACTGTAACTTCTGCATAGCGTCTTCAATGGAAATATTGAAGAAGGAAGAAATATCGTAGCCGAGCTGTGTCAGGTTTTGGCTCATGAGCTGCGCTCGTTCAGCCGTGTCACCGAAGCCGGTCAGCAGCGTGTTAAAAACGCCCTGATTGCGGAGCCACTGTGCCGGGTCGATACCCATGACATCGGACACCTTTTCAGCGTAGTTTTGAGCTTCGGCGGCATACTGCCCCAAGGCGACCGTGAACAGGTTCAGGTCTTCTTGATACTTGTTGGACTCCGTGACCGCCTGTGCAATGAAATGACCGATTTTGCGGAAAGTGATTGCAACAGCGGCGACATTCAACGCTTTCAATCCGCTCGTGAACTGCCCGGTAGTGGAGGTTGCTTTACGGGCAGAAGCGTTGTATTTCTCCGTGCTGGTAATCAGCTTTTGGATTTTGGACGGAAACGCCGAGAAACCGTTGGACACCTTCTGCATTTCATCGGCGAAAGGCTTCATGGCGGCGGCAAGAGCGGTCATCTGCTGTGTGAACTTGTCAATGTCCGCCGCTTCCAAATCCTCGATCACCTTCGGCAGCTTGGAGAGCTGATTGATAAAGGTGGTCATATTGGCCTTACCCAACTCAGAGAGAGGGCGTAAACCGTTGGCAAGGGAAGTCAGCTTGTCGCCGTCCGTCCATTTCAGACCAGCGAGAGCGGTGTTGATTGCTGTGAGCTGGTTGGCAATGGAGGAAGAAATCTTCACATTCCCAACCTGACTCAGAGCGGTCAGCGCATTGGTAAGCCGGGTGATCTTCTGCGAAGCGTCACCGCTGTTCAAGCCTTTCAGAGAATTGGAAAGCTCCCGAATACCCTGAGCGGTCTTGCTCAGACCCGTTGCGCCGCCGTTGGTAGCGGTTTTCAAACGATTGAGCGTGTTAATCAGATTTTGAAGTCCTGTGACCGCCTGCGTACTGTCATTGACGATCTGAAACTCCAACCCCTGAATTTCCACATTGTCAGCCACTTACGCCACCACCTTTCTCTTGAAATTTCTTATTGACCGATACCATAAAGGCTTCCATGTATGCCTTGGCTTGGTCATCATGTTTTTCTTGAAGCTGCTTCTGCTGTTTCTTGTCCTGCCGACTGAACAGTTCATAGGGGCTTTCCCGATACGGCGTGGGCTTGGTTCCCTTCTTGGCAAAAGCACGAAGCACCGGGGCAGCGTCAATAAGAGCTTCGTAAAAATAAGCTCCTTGGAGCCAAGCGTCTTGATTTCTCAGGTCTTGCCTGATCTGCGCCGCCTTTCGGTAATACTTCACCAATTCGCAATCCTGTTCCCAAAACTGCTCATAGGTCATGCCAATGGAAAGATAGTACGGGAAAACCTCATAAAACTTTGGCGTGTAAGCGAGAAGGGGAGCGGGGCGATGGTCGCCGCCGCCCCCCTCACTTCTGGAAGATCGGTCGCTTACCAGCCGGTCTTCCAGCTCAGGTTTCCCTCGTTGCCCTCCTGCTCAGGCTCGTCCAGCAGACTCAGCAGGGGGTCGTTATACATCTCTACCAGAGCGGCAATCAGCTCGTCCTTGTGGTTCATACGAGCATAAATGCTGTCGATCACATCACGCTTCACGAACCGATGATGGGCGAGGAACGCACCGGCAAACAGAGCCGGAAGCAGAGTCATAGGCTTGCGCTCCACATCGGCAGCAACAAAGCCGTTCTTCTCCATTGCTTCAACGGTCTTGCGGGTGTATTCCAGCGTGTAGGTCACACCGGTAGTAGGGTCATTGATCGTCAACTGCTTTGCCATGATAAATCCTCCTTATCAATACGGCGATTGTTGGTGTCTTAGGTTGCGGAGAAAGTGATGGGAGTGGAAGGAGCGATGGTGATGTTCATGTTCACCACTTCGTTCACGCCGCCGCCCACGGGATACACGGACAGCTCACCGTCAAAGGAGAACTTACCGTTAGAGCCATCGGGAGTGACCACACCGGCGCTCTCCGTGCCGCCAAACCAGACCGCATAGCTGACCTTCTTGCCTTCCAAAGCCTTGAGGGTCTGGAAATCAGCCAGCGTGTAGTTGGCGGTGAAGGACAGACCATCGAGGGACTGGATACCGGCGATGTAGGTCTGCATATTGTCGCTCAGGGTGGTGGTTTCCAGCATTTCGGGTTCGCCGCCGAGGTCAGGAAACTCCTTAATGTCGATCAGCTTGCTCCACTGTTCACCAGTGTCGGCTTTCTTCATCAGAAAAACCTTGTAGGTGGAAATAGCCATTTCATTTACCTCCTATAAAGAGTGGTTCCGTCCGTTTCAGCCTTGTATCGGGCAACCAGACGGTAAATTGTTGCGTTCTCCAAATTGGGAACCGGGGACAGAGAAATACGCCGGAAATTCTTGGCGTACATGAGATCGTCCACAAATCTCATGATCTTGCGGCAAACGGATTTCTTACCGCCTGCCTTATCGGAGTAGACATTCACCTCGTACATCAGCGTAGCGAACCTCTCCGTATCGCTGCTGTCCATGTGGGCTTCCGTGGTGTAGTTATCCTGCTCCACCAAGCTCACATAGGGGAAACGGGTAGGGGCGTTGACATACTCGCCGCTGACCAAGATACCGGGAAACTGCGCTCTCAGGGCTTCCGCAATCGGCGTGTAGATTTGACTCTCCACATCAATCATGAAAACACCTCCTTCGCAATTCGGGTAAGCTGGAACTGCAATACCTTCTTTGTTTCATACATCGGCATATTGGCGGGGTTGCCGTGGGTAATGACCACGAACCCGCCGTTCTTCTTTTCTTTCAGCACTCCGTTCGTGCCGGGTTCGCCGTAATAGCCCCAAGAGGGTTGCTTGCCGTGACCTTGACCGTACTCGCCACGCTTCATATTGCGATCTCTGGCTTCCGGGTGGTTATCGGGATAGGTCACGCCTGTGCCGAACTCGATAAATAAAACCGCTTTACCAACCGCCACAATCGCCCTTGCATTTTCACCTCGATATTCCGCAGATACAACAACATCATTTGTGCCATCATAGGCTGCGTCATCGAAACACGCAGAAGCAATTCCAACCCCCATCGCAACTAAGCGTTCAAGAAAAACCGTTGCACGATCTCGAAGCCAAGTTTTACGATTTTCAACTTCCCGTATTAGCCGCTCAATCCCTCTCCCGGAGAGCGGAACATTGATTGTCTGACTCACGATACCGTCACCTTACTGACCGCATAGGAAATGGAATTGAGGGACTTGGCGACCCGTTTGACCATGTAATCGTAGAGCGGTTTCCCGTCCTCGTCATACTGCGGTTCCTTGTCGATGAACAGCACGGTATTCTCGTCAATGGGGCAGCTCAGGTCATCGGTGACGATTACCTTGTCGTACCCTGCGAAATTACCGAACTGCTCCACCTGAGCGGAGCCGGTCGCCGCCGAGATATTGGCGTTCATCGCCACGGCAGGCTTGTAAATCACCAGTTCCTCGCCGGTTTCGTTGCCGTACTCGTCCTTGGCGGGAACCTTGCTGTCATACAGCAGATACCAGAAGGGCGATTTGTTGCGGTTCAGCGTCCTCATGCACTCAACCTCCCATCACAGCGGCAAAGGGAACAATGTCCCTCAGCAGCGTAGGCGGCACATCGCCGTCCTCGTAGGAGCGGGAGATACCGTTTTCGCTGTGAGCGGTCTGCCCTTCGGCTCCCCGCTTGTTCAGCAGATACACGGCGATCTCCACCTGAATGTGAGCGTACTGGTCAGGAACAGCGGTCACGGTGGGGTCGAAGGGGTATGCCTTACGGCACACCTTGTTTCCGGCGATAGAAAGGTAGGTGGAAAGCGTGTCCTCGTCTGTCTCGCCGGTCATGGCTTTTACCATTTTCAACTTCTCAGCGTCCGTCATGCTTTCCACCTCCTGTCATTCAGCGGGTTCTTCGGACTTCTTGCGGGACTTCTTGATAACGGGAATGGGATTTTCCTCGGACAGATTGAACTTAGTAATGATTTCCTCACGGGTGAGGGCTACGGGGTTATCGAGAATATCGGCAACCACCGTACCCATCACCACAGAGGTACTTTCCAGTTCACGCCGAGTAATCACCTTGTCCTTTGCGGTAAAGCCTACATTACGGAAGTGATCTCCCTCCCTCACATACACTTTTCCGTCAGAAACATAGAACATGGTGAACCTCCTTAGCCGTTGGTGATGATCTTCGCCAGCGCAATCGTCTTGGGGTCAGCCACGATAGACCAGTTGGCGGAAGCCGCAAGCTGAGCGTCCGTGGGAGAAGCGGTGTAGCCACTGGTGGGCTTGGTGAAGCTGAAACCGTTGGGGTGCAGGGTTTCACGGATACGAGTCACCAGAGCGTCATAGCCGCCGCCCTTGAGAGCATCACGAGTCAGCTCGGAAGGAACCTTCACGGGGGCGGGAGCGTACTGGATAGCGCCCAGGCCAAGAACGTAGGTGGTATAGGTCGCTGCCTTGGAAGTATCCGCTGCGGTGGTGGGACAGCCATCGTCCACGATCACGGTCATGCCGTTCACCGTGCCGATACGCAGGGGGCGCTCCACGCCGTTTGCGTCCGTGTACTTGAGGAATTCCAGCAGCTTCAGGCCAGCCATGTTCGTGGCGACCTTGCTGTGCATAAACACAAGCTGGAAAGCGTCCTGATTGTCGCCCACGGCCTTCTGGATAGCGTCACCGATGGTGGTAGCGCCCATCTTGTTGGCGTCCGCAACGGTGGTGGAAGCGGAAGACAGGTCGGTGGTGTGGTTCGCCCAATCGGCAAACTCACCGCTGCCAGTCACGCCGAAGACCGCATTGAGGATTTTCAGCATGATGGACTGGCGCTGCTTCTGCCAATACTTGGACACCTGAGACACGATCTGCTGCATGGGGTCGGCACCGCTGTTGTAATCAACGATGAAGTCCTTCTCCTTCCAACCGTGCGCACGACCGAACACGATACCGTTCTGAGCGCCGCCAGCGGGGTCAGTCAGGGTGATGTCGGTTGCGCCATCGTAGTTCTCAGGAGTACCGCCGATGACCTTGTAGAAGGGCAGGGTGTAGAAGTCAGAGCCGTTAGCGATCAGCCGTGCCAGCTCTGCGTTCGGGGCGACAGCGCCGCTTTCAAACATAGCGGTCAGAGTGGGGTCTTTCGCATTTGCCCAGTTGTAGTTAAACAGATCAGGGTCAAACGGGAAACCGAGATAAGAAGCCATAGTGTTTTACCTCCATAATTACTTCAAAATTGTCTGCCAGTCAGAGTGTTCCTTGATGAACTCCAACTGGGCTTTGGTGTCGAGTTTCAGAAAATCAGCCTTAGTCATCTCACCGCCCTTGCCACCGGCAGGGGGCTTGGGGGTTTCTTTCAGAACCTTGGCTTTTACATCTTTTTCATACTGTTCCAGAAACGTCTTCTGTGCGGCAAAGACCTTATCCATCTCACCGTTCGCCATAGCGGTAGCGGCTTCGGTCGCCAGCGACTCAGGATAGCCCTGTGCGGCGAAACTCGCCTTGTAACTGGAAACGGTCTTCTCCTTTTCCAACCCCGCCAGCTTGTTTTTCATTTCCTCGAACATCTGCTCATTTTCCAGCTTCTTGCGTTCTTCCTCAGAAAGCAGCTCATTATGCTTCTTCTTCCAAGACGCAAGCTCGGAAGCAGTCTTGTCAAAAACATCTTTCTTCACATAGCCGGTATAATCAGGGTCGGGAAACTCGTAGTTTGCGAGGGCTTCCGCTTTCTGCTCTGCGGTCATATCCGCAAAGCCCTCAATGGTGGAAACATCAATCTTTGCCATACAATCGTTCCTTTCTGCGCTTTTTAAAGTGCATCTCCGCACTATACCTTTGTGTTTACGGTTCTCTCCGTTTTGTGATTTAAGGCTTCTCTGCCTATTCAACGCCTTACGGCGATTAAACCAAAAGAAAAAGGGCTACCAATACCTTTTCGGTATCAGTAGCCCGTAATGGCTGTCCCTACCGCCTATGCGATAGGCTGTTCATATTTCTTTTTGCTGCTGACCGCCCAAACAACCACTTTCTCGTGCCGCTCGGCGATCTCAACGGTCTTTCCCGCAGTCAAGATTTCCTCAATCTTCCTGACCGCTTCCGGGGTCAGGCGGATTTCCTTTTCCATCAGGATTAACCTCCTTCTGCTTGCTGGCGAGTTCAGCGGCCTTTTTCTCCTGTTCCTCAGCGTAATCCATGCTCATACGGTACGCAAGCTGCGGGTCGGAGAACATACCGCAATGGGTAAAGGCCAGAACGGGAGCAATCTTGGGATTACTGAGCATAGTGGTCAATACGGTCGCTTTCTGAGCAATATTTTCATAATTGCGCCGAGTAAAACGAACCTCCACGTTCGACAGCTTCAATTCCAGATCACTCAGATCGGAACAGATATGCAGAACCAGCTTCAAGAACTCTTTTTCGGAGAGCTTGAACATCAACTCGGAGTCCTTCGCTCTGGCTTCCGCTGCCGACCAACCATCACGCATGATGACCGCAGAGCCGGTATCGCTGGTGGAAGAACCACCGTTGCGGTTTGGCATACCGCAGATCGTCAGCACCGTGTTATAGAGGTGATCGACCAGTGTTTGTGTCTGGCTCTGGTTCAGTTCGGAGGTCAGATACTTGATCTCCGCTTTATACTGCGGGTCAATGTCCTTGTACTTGATCGCACCCTCGTCCCGCAGCTTGGAGAAATCATCACCGGAAATGTCAACATTGTGAAACAGCATGAGCGCCTGAACGAACTGTTCTACACCGTCAAGCCGGTTGCTGTCCACAGTATTGATAGCATCCAGCAAGGGAAGGACGATCTCGAAAGCACCCAACCGGGCGTTGTTCGCCGGGTATTCGATAATGGGAATACCGAGCGACTGGGCTTCTTCCCGGACGATCATACTCTGGTTTTCAACCTCGAAATAGCGGTCTTTCGTATAAATGCTGTAAATCACCGCACCGTCCGACCGCTGAATGTACTTCACACCCATTACGGGCGGTTCACCGATGGAATTGGCATACACCACGAAAGCAAACCGAGGGTCGAGGGTGTAAATCTCGAAGGGAGCTTCATCGCTTTCCTTCTCAAACACGCTGTCAGGAAGCACCATGCGGTATGCCGTGCCGCAGATGTGAAACCAATCTGCCAGTTCCTTATCCTTTGCGGCCTTATCCTCGGAAAGACAGTAGCCGTTCAAAGTGGTGATCTTGTCGGCAACCATCTTATCATCGCTTCGGCTGACATACTGAATGGGTTCCCCCATCAGATAGCCGACCTTGAAGGACACGATCTCATTGGCACGGTTCTCGACCACATTGTTTTGAATCTCAGGACGGACTTCCTTTTTACGGTTCAAAATCGGCTGTCTGCCTTTGTAGTAGGCATAGAGATATTCCATATCCGCTTTGTTCGACCAATGCGTGATAAGTGCCTTTCTCAGCACTTCCAGAACATTGTCCCGTGTGATCTCCGTCACATCGGTAAAGATTTTCTTACGACCGAAACAGCCCAAGACAGAATACCTCCCCTCTACCTATTTTCTCTCTTATCATTGTATCAAACTCTCCAATGCTTGTCAATAGTAAACTCTTAATTATACCATTCGCCACAGCGAAAGTAAAGAACTCAAATAGGCCGTTTGAAAACCTCCACCTTGCCCCCGGACAGCATACGGATTTCGTTCTCCAACAGAGAGAGGGAGTCAGGAGCGTCATCGTGCGGAACCTTACCGGAGCGGGTGTAGGTGGTCACTTCCTTCATGAAGTTCCAATACTGACTACCCCGCTTGTAGGTGGAGGGGTGCTTGAAATAGAAGTTTTTCTTGATGTTGTCGGAAGCGAACTCAATACGGGTCTGCTTGTTGGAGATCGTGCGCTTCGTGCGGATACCTACGGAGTACCCTCGATCTCGAATGATCTGGTCAACATCTCTGGCATAATACTGACCGGCGTTGTTGGACTCAAAGACAGCGGAAGCCACCTTGTTCTCAATCAGGCACTTGGCACATTCCGGCTTCGTCACCTCAGCGGGGGAGTCATCAAAGACTACATCAACGATATACACATCGCTGCCGTATATCATCGCCACCGGCATAGAGGTCGAGTCCGAGCCGCTTTCTGCCGTGTCGCCAACGGCGATGATGGTGTCCGGGTCACGGTCTTTCGGCAGCTCAAAGAAGTAGTTCAGCTCGTCCTTATTGAACAGCAGACCTTTCGCTTCAAAGGGCTGTTGCTGGAACTCGCTCTCAAACTGCTCCGCACTCAGAAGCTCCCGCTGCTCCCGGAAATAGGCAGTGGTGAAAACCTTTTTGCCCTCTCGCTCGTACTCATAATTGCTCTCGTCCGTCACGAGATCGAGGGCGGGTATCTCAATCGCTCTCCAAGCCCAGCCCTCCCGCTGTGCGTGTTCCTGCACACGACCAATGGGGTCATACAGGGAATAGCGAGTGCCGGTAAAGACCATCGGTGTACCTTCAATGGCACGACCCATAATATCGCCGGAGATCACTTCCCACTTGTCATCGAGCCGCTGACGGTTCTTCGCTTCCTCACGACCCTCTACACAGTCATCGAGGTAGAGAACATTGGTGGCTTCGGACAAACCCACCTGTCGAGCGTCAATGGAACGACACATGATGGTTGGGAAACGGGACTTGCTTTTTAGGTTCACCGTCTTCGTGTCGGCGTTGGTCTGTACCAGCCGTGCGTCCGGGAACACATCGTAGAACAGGTACTCATTGGGAACTGTCAGGTATTCCAGACAACCATTGTAGAAGCTCTTTACAAGGTCATCGCCTGTCCCTTCCATCAGGGTCGAGCGGTCAGGAAACTTGCCGGAGATCATATTCACAAAATTGATGCCTGTTTGAGACTTTCCCGCTCGTTTCGGCATGGAGATCGTCAAAAGACGCAGCTTCCCGTCCAGAACATCTTGAAACCCCTGCACCATCGGTCTGAGATAGTGTTTCCGGGGAGCATAGAACCGCTTTTCCGGCTTGCGGTCGAGTTCAATGTAGGTCATGAAGGAGTCAAAATCATGGGGTGCTTCAAAGAGAAGACACCGCCGCCACTGTTCATAGAACTTCGCCCCGCCGCCACGGACTACCTGATCTGCGGAAAGCGCCAGCAGCTCCTTGTTCACCTTATGTGCCGCCGAGAAATCCTCGGTTTCCCACTCCCGGCATAGAGAAAAAAGGTCGCTGTACGCTCCGTTATCTCCCGGTCGGCGGTCGATCACGGCTCGGATAGAGCCGGAGAGTTTTTCATAATTCATGTGCATTTCCTTTCCAACAAAAAAAACGAGCTACCCGTGTATTTCTACACAGATAGCCCGTTATGGCTGTCACTCCTGCCCTTGCAGAAGCCAATTATCTGGATTTTGACATCAGCTCGGCAAACTCCCGGCTGTTTTTCTTAACCGTTCTTTCAATCAATCTTCCGTTGCTATAAAGCACTCGGAAAAGAACAGCAGTAGAGAAGATGTTTCTGGATTGGCTCATGGTCTTCTTTGTGCCACTCAAACCACCCACCACGGCACCAGCGCTACCAAACATCAGACCACCAACCGCCGCTCTACCGAGAGATACATTTTTGCCCCGGCTGATTGATTCCTGCCCCACACCGTCATCGCAAGGCTCAGCGGCAACCGGGACAGGCTTGCCAACTTGCAAGGGGAAGGCGGGGTATTCCTTTCGGAAATCCTCAATGAGATCGCTCCATTCTTTGTCCGGCAAATCCCAAACGCTTTCCGGCTTATTTCCGTTCATCGCCACTAAAGCCCCCGTGAGCGTTGCGTTATCAGAACTGACCATGATTTCAGTTCCGTCTTCCAGTTCCCTCAGATAAAACACAAATGGGAGAGAACCTTTCCCCATGCGGAACCTTGTCCGAACCTCAATGCTCTCATTCGGACAGTCCTGTTTGATGGTGCAAGACCGTTCACAGACTGTCTTGATAAGCTGATAGCTTTCGCTGGTAGTCATGGGTAATGAAAACTGATAGTACGCCATTATCAACCAACCTTTCTCGACCGGTCATACCATGTAGACCGACTAATGCCGAGTTCCCGGCAGCAGTCCGCTACGGTGATAAGACCGTCTTTTTGTTTTTGAGCGAGTTTTTCAAACTGCTCGTCATCAATCTCGGAAGCGGGTCTGCCGAACCCTCTGCCGGTCTTCACCGACACCCGCTTGCCATCGACAACCGGCATAGCGGCGATACCCTCAGCCTGCCGCTGCTTGGTCTTCTTACGCTCCTGCTCGGCAACAGCGCCAAGGACTTCAATCAGAATGTTGTTGACCATTTCCAGCACCCATGTCTGGTCTTTGAAGTCAATCAGCGTGGTCGGAATGTCGAGGATACGGACGATCACGCCCTTCTGCTTGAACCATTCCAGTTCTCGCTTCATTTCGTCTTTGTTGCGCCCAAAGCGGTCGAACTCCTTAACGATGACTTCATCACCTTCCTGCACAATGGCTTTCAGAGCATTGTACTGAGGACGGTCGAAGCTGCTTCCCGTGATCTTGTCGCAGTACACATTCTCGTCAGGAATATCGAACTTCTCACGAGCGACCTTGAGCTGCCGAGCAAGGTTCTGTTCCTTGCTGGACACACGACCAAGGAAGTATTTCATTGAACGCTCACCGCTTCCCACGACATTTTCTCCATGTTGTTAAGGTATCGAATGAAGTCATCGCCAAACTCATGACTTCCTGCAATCGCAAGATAAATGAGAAGTTTCAGGGATACGCTGTCATCTTGCCGATCGGGGTAAATGGTCAGATTTTCGTTTTTGAAGTGAACAATGCAGTTATTGTCCCCACACATTTTCAGGAAGGGATAGCACTCTCCCGCTCCGCCCTTGAACATGAAGACGGACGGAATGACCACGGTGCTGTCTTTCTTGATGACCTCGCCGTGAGGAACGAGCTTGTATGCGTCATTCAACTTCAAAACCTCCTTCCGGCAGACGGGTATTGGCAGGAACAACGATGACCTTGTAATCCATCGCTCTGAGCATAGTGGTCAGCAGGGACACGGGAATGTCCTTGACGTTTTTGTTGTTCAGACGCTCCCAAATCGTAGCGTTAGAGACATTGAGTCTTTTTGCGAGTTCAGCGTTGGAAAGAGACTTGGAAGCCATGATCTCTTTCAGGATTTCTCGACCTCTCATGTTTATCACCTCGGCTTTATTATACATATCAAGTGTTTTATTGTCAAGCGTTTTCTTGAAATTGATCTTTTTATTTTTTGCGGGTATTTTTCAGCTCACCCCGCCCTCGCTGCCGCTGGTATATCCCCCGCCCCCGTTACCCATTCACGCCGCCCCGATCAGGCCGAAAAGCGTAAAAAACAACCGCCCCGGAATAGCACCGGGGCGGCGTTCATTTGTTCAATTTTAATATTTCAATCAGGATTTGCACCGGCAGCAGGAGAATTAACAATACAATATACACGCTTCCACCACCTTTATATTTCCATTCTCGCAAATTCCTTCATCTCTGCGGCGAGGTCTTCCGGGCTATTTGCCCATCTGCTGACCCATTCCGGGAAATGGTGAGAAAGATAGCTTTCGAGGTTGTCGAGGTTGTCCGGCTTGGTGGCTATGAGCTTTATAGCCCCTACAAAATCTGCCGCCGCTTTCGTTACTCTCTCAGGCGTATAAAGCACTTTGCAGGACTTTTCACCGGAATAAACAAATTCCCGATCTTTTCCGGCGTGTTCGCAACGGCTCACGCAATTCTTACAATTATCACGCTTAATCATAATATAATCCCCCTTAAAACAAAATAAACAGATTAGAGCAACGCCCAATAATAGCGTATAACTGCCCGGTTTCGGTATCTTCGATCAATCCGCCATTGATACCATAAACGCCCGTAGAATAGCCCACTTTTTCGAGCCTGCGGAGCGTGTAAATATATTCGCTCGGCTTATTGGTGTAATTCTCAGCCACTCCGAGCCGCACAAGCTCCCGCAACTCTTTTAATTTGTACTTTCTCATGCTTTCCGCTCTCCCTTCTGTAATTCTCTGTAAATCAGGCTTGTTAAAAGCTGTTCGGCCTGCCGCTCGGTGTACCGGGTTTTTTCCTGCTCTGTTTCTTCGAGGATTGCGCCGAGGTCATCAACCGCCGAACGATTGCAAAAATACAAGGTATCGAGGACAGATGGCAGACCGGCGCACCAGTCAGCAAAAGCGGCGGCTTCATTGCCGTGATAATAGCGGACATCTTGCGGACATCCATATTTTTCGCTTCTGAATGTGTCGAGGATAAAAGCGGCAATCTTGGGAAACTCCTGCGGCGGGTTGTCCGTGTACCCTTCCGGCGTGAAATTACCCATGATATACACCCGGATGTTTTCGGCGGCTTTCTTGCTATTGGTTCTCAGCATTGTTAAAACTCCCTTCATCAATTGTTATCAAGTGTTTTATTGATGATTAGAGTATATCAAGTGTTTTATTGATTGTCAAGTGTTTTATTGATATTTTATCAAGTTTTTTATTGACGCTTGCAACCGTCTGAAAAACTACACTTTTTCACACTATACATTATAAAAGGCAAAAAACGCGGCCCCGATCAGGCCGGAACCCCGGCAGCGCCCACGCCGCCCCGGTGGAACCCGCCGCCGATCAGCCGGGAAAGAAAAAGCCGCCGACCCCGGAGCGGGAGATCGGCAGCTCTGTCATAGTCGCAGACCCTCGCCGGAAAGTCGCAAAGTCGTTCGGGCGAAAGTCGCAAAGTCGTTCGGGCGAAAGTCGCAAAGTCGTTCGGGCGAAAGTCGCAAAGTCGTTCGGGCGAAAGTCGTAAGCCATAGTCGCAAAAGTCGTGAAAGTCGCTCAGTCCTCCGGGTCATAGTCGCTGGACGCACCCATCACATCTTCGAGGTACTTCTTCTCCAAGTCCTCGGCGGGAACCTGATCTCCGAGCTGCTGATTGGGTGTCAACACGACCTCCTGCTTATCCGCATAGCCCATGTTGTTCTTCATCAGGAAGATACCGGCGACCGGATTGATCTTCCCGTTCTGCATATAACTTTCCATCTGAGCGTTCAAAAGTTGATACGCCTTTTTAATCAAGTTACGGCTTTCGGCGGGTAGCGTCTTACTATCCACCCCATTTGCCCATGCCCATATCGTCTTTCTGTCCACTCCGAAAGCCAATGCCATTCCTGCCACACTTGGCTTCATATCGTCCTGAGCGCACAGAGCAAAGTACATTCCCATACGCTCTTTAACCTGTTCAGGTTCTCTCACATTCACATCAGGCCAGTCCAACATGACCATCGAATGTTGCAAATATTTTCTGTTGTCACCCGGTTCCGTATGGACGCTCAGGGCTTCCTTACGATCAGGCCGGGTGCGTTTCTTCACAATTTCATCTGCCATAGTCGTTTTCTCCTTTCATAGTCGCCAAGGTGATAAAGGTGAGTAATCGGGTGCATTTCCCTATAACTATTTCTATATACGCGCGTATAAGAGAGAGTTATAGGCATTTATGCCTGATTACTCACCTAACTCACCTAAAATACGAAAAACAATTTTTCAAAACACGCCAATTTGAAAAAAGTCTTTGCAAAAACACTCACCTTTATCACCTTTATCACCTAACTACCAGTCGGCGTTGATAACCACCTTGTTTCCGTGAGCGAGTGCTTCCGCCACAACTCTCTCCACGCCGTCCCAGTTGTAGACCTCTTTCTTCACGGCATAGTCGGCGAGCTGCTTTGCCTGCTCGTTGTCAAGAACCATGTCCTTGCCGTACCAGTCGTTCTCCTTGGTACGCTTCTCATAGGGAATATAGTAGCCGAGCCTTTCCAGAAAGTCATACCAGAGCCGACCATCGCTGTCGGTGCTGGCAACATCTACCGTGGTGATGACCTCGCCACAATGAGGGCAGCGGACATCTTTACGTTCCATGACCGTAATATCAAGACCCACTTTCCAACACCTCCTGAGCTATCTTCACCAGCTCGATCAAATCATAGAACCGCCGAGGGTCTAACCCGGTCTGCCGCTTCACCTTGTCCAGATGATAGGTCACGGTGTTCCTGTGCATGAAAAGTTGACGAGAGACTTCACCAATATTCATGCTATGGTTTGCCATCGCCACAACGATGTGAGCGTCTTCCTTATTCATGCTCTATGCTCCTTTCTCGCAAAGCGGTTGAGCAACACGCTCACGGTGAGCTGACCAATCCTGTTCACATAGGGGCAGTTGAAGCGGTCAGGGTGGGGAACGCTATTGCCGAGGTCGATGACCAAATCATGGGTGTTGTAGGAAATGTCCTTCGTGATAATCGGCGTAGCGTAGATCACCACATCACGGTTCATCGTGGCCTGCAAGAGACTCTTGGTTTTGGAGTGTGCCACCGTCACAGTTGCGTTATCGAGGGTGAGGTACTTTGCCAAGTTCTGAACGGCATGACCCCGGCCTACAATGGTAATGTCCTTAGCGTGAACCAAGTCCAACGCAAGCAGGAGCGCCAAAGTTGCCTGAGACACCGATGACATTCCCTGTGAGTAGGAGTGGTCAATGTCAACCTCGGCTGCGAGCTTAATGTCAGACGGGACGGTTTCTCTGTCCACCACCACGGCCTTGTACGGAGGACAGGGGTATTGAGTGAGGTCACAGTCAATACCCAACAGGTCAGCCTTGCGCTTGACCGCTTTCAGAAATACGCTCTCGTAGGAACCCAGCAATAGCAGTCTGCCGGTAGGGTGAAAGCGGGTGGTTTCCTCGTCCAAGGTGGCAGAAAGCGTTTTGATTTGCTCCATTACATCATTCATAGTGCTTCTCCTTTCTTTCAAAGTCATGGAGGGCGATCATCTTCTCACGGGTGAGTTTGTCAACCACTCGACCGATCTCTGAATACCCGCAGACCGCCGCCAGCCGTTCAAGGTTGCCCTTGGTCTGTGCCGTGACCACGATGGAAATGCGGCGGAGGTTCTTTTTCTCAGTCTTCATCGCTTTCCTCCGTGAACACGGTTCCCTCGAACCCTTCCGCTCTGCCGAGAAGTCTCCACAGCCCTTCTTCCTGTTCGCCGCAACAGGGGCAGGACTTGGCGGCGATTTTTCCGAGCTTCTGAGGAAAGTCCTCGTCTTCCTCAACATACAGAAGGTGTTCACACTTACGGCACATGAAGACGGTGAACATCGGGGGTGGCGGGATAGGCCGCTTTCGTCCACAACGATGACAGACCCACTCGTGCTTCCAGTCTTCACGGGTCATTTCATTACCGCATACGCACTTTTTACTCATGTTTATCCTCCATTCGGTCGCAATCATCAGAGATTGCACAGTCCTTGCAACCCTCGTAGTAGAAGCAGTCCCGGCAGCAGGAGATGACAGGCATACACCGCTCGGCGTATTCTTCACGGTTGGCAACAGGGCAAGTGCCATCAACACAGGCAACGCCCACATAATCGGGGCAGTATTCAGGTTTCATCATCGCTGTCCCCTTCCGTCAAAGCTCTTGCGAGATCGTCAATCATCTGGTGCATGACTCTATCGCCAACATCATCTTCGTTCTGGCACCAGAAGGAGAATTTCAGGTGTAGCAGCTCATGTACCAGCGTCTTTTCAAAATCGAACGGCACAATGCGGTCGCCGTAGCAGGCAGGGTTGATGATCTCAATACGAGCGGTCTTAATTGCTTCCGACCATTCGGTACAGCCTGCGGTATTACTCACCGTCATTTCTTCGGGGTGTAGGTGGGTCAACAGTTTTATCCGCCATTCCTGCAAGCATAGTTTCCGTTTCCATTTTTCCAGCAGGGAGAGTTCATCATTGGTGGCAATCATACTGTCACCTCCTGTTCACGAGGGAGTTTCACGATGTTACCATCTTTCAGATCATCAGTGCTGAGTTGATAGGACACCAACTGCATACCATGAGCCGTGACCTCTACACCATTGAAGAACCCTGCAATAATGCCATCGGGAATATCAAGAGTAATTTTCATCACGGACGCTCCTTCACAATGCGGATTTTTCTCAGGCGCTTGCCGCACCGCTTACAAACTTCATAATTGCTCTGCCAGCGGTGAGAACCATTACGGCACTTAACCTGAATGTGAACATACGGGTCTACGGTGTGAATACCGAAGCGGCAAAGGATAGAGTTACATGAACGGTTCATTAGGACGCTCCTTTCAGTCTCAAGTTCTTGTAGACAGGGTAGCCCTGATACACGACCTTGCCGCCGTGCCACTCAGGGTGCGCTTCCATGTCGGCATTGAACCTCTTGGCGGAACAGGCAAAGTACCCGTTAGACTTGCACCAAATCTTGTAAGCGTCAAACAGGGACTTCGAGCGGGTGTTGACCCCCTCAGCCTGCTCACAGCGTTCTTCGAGGAATTGCAGGCACAGGTCGTTGTCACGCTCGTACTGGTTGACCACCTTCCGCATAGTGGGAGACATTTTCAGGCCGAACCGCTTATACTTGAAGTACCCGGCAACCAGCCAAGCGAAAATACCCTGCATGGCTTCTTGTGTCTGGAACTCATTTTTCAGGTTCTTGTCCTGCTCCGCTTCGGTGAAGTGGCGGTTGAACTCAATGACCCGCACACGGTCGGAAGCGAACAGGGACTTATCACTGACGGCGGGGAGATCGTTGCAGGAGAGCCAAAGAGTGAACTGCGGCAGGAAGGTCGTGGCAGTCTCATAGAGGTTCCGAGCCTTGATTTCCTCGCCGCCTGTGAGCTGCTTGATCGTTTCCTCGTCCAGCTTGCCATACTGGTTGCTTTCTGCCATCGTGACGAACCGCTTGCCTTTCAGGGAAGCCAGCATGGGGTTCGCTGCTTCGGCGTTCTTCGACCGCTCTGCCTTACAGATGATCGACACGGGAGACACGGAAGCATAATCACCGAGAAGGTGGTGAATTGCCGAGAGCATGGTGGACTTGCCGTTGCGGGTGGTCTTGCCGTGGAGAATGAACATACATTCTTCGTTCGCCATACCCAGCATGGAGTAGCCCAGCGCCTTTTGCAGATAGTCAGCCTTGTCTTCGTCATTACAAGTAACTTCTGCAACGAACTTTTCCCAGCGGCGACACCGTGCGTCCTGCAAGGTGTAGTTGAAGTTGGTCTGCATGGTCAGGAAGTCTTTCCAGTCATGCTCCCGGAACTCCATCTTTTCAAGGTCAAAAGTTCCGTTCTTGCAGTTGATAAGGTAGGGGTTTGCGTCAAACTCCGCCGAAGCGATGGGGAGAACGCTGGCAGCGTCCTTCATCAGCCGGTCACGGAAGCGCCGGTCGCCCATCTTCACGATGAACTTCATGTACTCAGAACGCCGTTCTTCGTTGGCAATCTCACCGCAGTAGAGAGCCATCAGACGGCAGAACTCTTTGATCTTTTCCGCTACCAGCAGAGAACCCGTGTCCTTGCGCCATGCGCCCTCGGAGTAGGTGAACCAGCTTTTCGCTTCGGGGCAGTAGCGGGTATCGTTCTTGTAGCACTCGGAGAACAGCTCCGCCATGCCGGACTCGTCCCACGAATACCCCGTGCCGCTGATCGGGTGGCTATGCTCAGGCTGTGCTTCCTTAATCTGAAACATCACACGAGATTGAGCTTCGTCCATGATGTAACGACCATTGGAGAGCTGAAAAAGCTCCTGATCTTCTTCGGGGGCAGTCATGATTTCATCAGCCATTTTCAGCACTCTCCTTTGCGAACTTTTTCAGGGGTTGAAGGTCGGCTCTGACCTTCTTGATGTACTTCTCTACGATAGACTCAACCTCGTAGTGGGTAACAGGGTTGACCACAGAGCGGTCAAAGGCTCGTGCAATCTCGTTGATTTCCCGTATGCGGTCAACCTTGTTGCGGTAGCTGACAGCGAATTGCTGACCGTTTCTCATGGCGACCGTGAGAACAAAGGGGTATTCCGACCGCTGACCCTTGCTGGTCGTAACGGTAACAATGTCTGCGACATTGAGAAGGGTTCCGTTGAAATTGTAAAGCATGGGTTCACTTCCTTTTCTTCATCGCTCTCGCCAACACCACGGCGGCGCAGTCCTGAGAGTCTTCGTCCCACCATGCACACCGCTGTTTCTGGCAGGGGCAGAGGGGAATGTCTTTGGGGCAGCTCATAGACAACGGGCAAATTTTCTTCTCATTCTCCATCGTCTACACCCCCCCCATAAAAGAAAGCGTTCTTCAAAGCGGTGTCCACATGGCGCATGATCTCAGGCGGCAGGGTGCAAATGTACTTCCAGTCTTCGGTCACATCAATGACTCGAACCTGTTCACACTCGACCATGCTCGGCTGTAAACTACCCCAAGTGATCGCAACATGGGTCGGCATTTCCAGCCGCTTGAACTTAGTGGTCATGGGAATGACAATGCTGGTGGGCGAAAACTGGTTGCCGACATTGTTCTGCACGACCACCCACGGACGCTTACCGGCCTGAACATGACCGCTGGCAGGCAGAGGAACATCAATGACAACAACATCGCCACGCTGATAAGGTTTCATAGTTACCTCCTGTATCTGGTCACGCTGTTGACAATCAACTCGACCTCGGATTGAGGGAGCGGCGGTTTGCAAGCCTGTTGATTGGCATACAGCAGTTCTTTGTAAATCTCTGCTTTGGTGTATCCTTGGTTGTGAAGCTGACCCGCCAGAGAAGTCAGGCTGAGGTTCCGGCTTCCCGGTGTGATAGGCGGGTATTCAGGCTTCAAATGCAGCTTGCCATTTTCGGGGCGGCGGTAGATGGGGGAATAGATACGCTGAGGGGCGACCGTACCTGAGCTACTTTCCTTCGGCGTGTCGGGAAAATACTTCTCGATCACATAGTCAATCGCTGACTGGTTTTCAACGATCTCGGAGAAGATCAAAACCTCGCCGGTCATGATGAAGTACCGATTGCTCTTGTAAATCTCCACGGCGGCACGGTTGTTCTTACCCTTGAAGGGCAGCTCGCCACGAACGAGAATGTGAACCCCTCTCCCGCTTCTGGACTTTTCCGTGTAGGAGTGGCAACGACCAATAATGTCAGCCGCCAGAGGGTTTAGAAGCCCATCAGTAAAGCCATCGTCAATGTCGATACCTACAACCCCTGTATCGTGAAACACATAGCCAAGACCGTCATAGTAGCCGTGCTGGACATTGTGTTCAGCGTCAATGTAATTTGACCATGTATCCGGGTTAGATGAAGAAGCCGCCTTTCTGACGGTGGCCTGCATGGGAACCTTTGACCCGTCCCACACATTGACCCATGCCTTTTCCCCTCGAAGTTCGGCGGGTATATTCAAATAGCTCATAGGCTTACCTCAGCTTTCATACGGACTCGGTAAAGACCAGTCCCATCTATCACCGCCACGGTAGGCGTTGCGGAAGCGGTTTCTCTCGCCATCGCCAGAGAACCACAGGTAATCCGCAGGGAGGACACGACCGACCTCAACCTGACCTTCTCTCTCTGCATACCAGCGGGTCAGCACATCTATACAGAGAGTAATCAAATCGTCATCAATCGGATTTCCCTCTTTGTACCCTACGAATTGTTTAGGTGTAGTCACGACCGTTATAATATCGCCGTAACCATGATCGACACGGTTGAGCGCACACCACACACAAGCGGCTTTCTCAGCGTCAGAGTTGACCCCTCTGGCTTCTCCCCATAGCATTTTCGCCAGTACAATCACTTCCTCGTCTGTCCACGGCCGAGGTGTCACCTCCGGTTCTGGCTCCGGGGTGACTACCTCTACCACCTCGACAACGGGAGAAGGTTCTTCAACCTCAACCGTAGGTAATTTCAGACAGAGGACTGCAACAATGGTGACGAACCACAGGAAGATTGAAAATCTCAGCCCTCGCAATGGGTCTTAGACTTGCTGGACTTGGGCTTTGTCGAGGTTCCAGCAAAATAGAATTTGTCATCTACGCAGATGGGGAAATCAGGAAAGAGTTTACTGACGGTCTGCGTTCCACGGGAGCAAATCTGCTCTGCCGCCGCCAACGACATTTCATCTTTCACGAAGTCCTTCCCAGCAGCCATGACATACGGCACTTTGCCGTCAATGCTTTTCAATTTCATTGGGTTCTCTCCTTTCACGGTTCCATGCTTCTACATCAACGCCGATACGCTTCAACATTTCCTTGCAGAGCCATGTGTAATCGTCCGGCATTTGATAATACTGGATAAGGCGGTCATGCTCGGCAGAGAAAGCGTCATAGAACTTCCGCAGACGCTTCTTGCCGAAGCCAAGGTGAACATGGAGGGTGTAAAGCACCATAGCGTCAATGTCATCGGCATAGCGCCTGTCGGCTTCCACGATCTGACGATTGATTTCCATGTCCATCGCTTTTCTCTCGGCGGCAGTTAAGACCGCACCGAACACCTTGCCGCCAGCTTTCTTAATCCTCATACCTCAATGTCCTCGAAGAAGACGGGGTAGGTCTGTTTCAGCAGAGTCAGGAGCATATTGGCAACGACCCGCATATCAGGGTGAGCCGCTACGGGGCAACGCATACGACAGAAGTGCCGCCACTCTCTGAGGTCAGCAGTCATGACCACCTCGGTCTTCAAGCTGTTCGGCAGGACAGACCGTGCTTCCTGCGGGGTGCAACCCTCGTTCAGCAGATCGAAGTAGGCAACCTCAGCGTGTTCGCACGACCGCTTCCAGATGTGGTAAGTCGAGTCGGTCTTGACGAAGGTGGAGGGGCGAATGACGGTAATCTCGCCGCCAAAGCCCTCCTTGCCGTAATTGCAGTACCGAGTGGACTCCTGGCAGAACGCCGCCAGACGATGACGGACAATCTCGTGGCTCACGCCCCGGTCACAGGTGAAGCGAACTGAGAGAGAGCCATGCTCAATGACAGCTTCATGACCCCGCTTGATAATGCCCCGGACGAACTTCTCTGCGCTTCCGTCCGTGATTTTGTCCTCGGACTTATAGCAAGTGCGCCCTGCGGCTTCAATGGTGGTCAGAAGGGTCTTATAATCGGGAGCGTTGATAAGCTCCACAGAAGGTTCAATGATCTTCATGCTTTACACCCCCGCAACATGACTTGCCAGCATATCGGCTTGGTGCGTCCACAGCACATTCGGGTAGTTGCGAACAGCACGGGTGTAGTCATTCCACTCAGACTTGTCGGTAAAAGCGCCCATGTGGTAGCGGATACACATGATTTCTTCCTCGGTCAGCGTATAGAACTGAGAGAGAAGCATGACGGACTTATCGCCGTGGCCTTTCAGAAGGGTGTCGGGGTTGTACTCCCACTTGGACGGGTCAGGAAGCAACATTCCGTCTACGACCAAATCACTCGCCGGGTGACGATACTGGTCGATCTTGCACAAGTCATGGAACATACCCACGATGTAAGGAGAACGGGGGTTCTTCCATGTCAGGTGATTGTCCTCGGTGAGCTGGACAAGGAACTTGGCAACAGCGGAAGAATGTTTCAGAAGACCGCCCTCATGATTGCCGTGGTACTTGGTGGAAGCAGGGGCGGTGAAGAGGCCGTAAGCCATCAGGTACTCCATCATGTCATCGGAAACAACAGAGGTTCCGTCAGGCAGCTTCATGAAGTTCATGAAATCAGTCACTTCGGACTTGGAGAAGCAGTCAGGCATTTTCGTACTCCTTTCTATGGATACTCTTTTCGCTGTCGAACCCGTCAGGGTAACGAGCCAGCAGCTTATCGACATTGTGCTGTGCCACATATTCGAGGGTCACACCCAAGCCGGTCGCCAACTGTGCGACATACCAGAGAACATCGCCCAACTCGTCAACCATCTTCATCGGGTCGAAAGCATGACCCTGAAACTCGGTCTTTTTCAGAATGTCAATGCACTCTCCGGCTTCGCCGTTCAGACCGTAACAGCCGTTGCGAACCTTATCCCACGAAGTCAGGTTGCCGGAGGTACGCTCGGCAGCTTTCTGATAATCATTCAGCGTCATCGTCAGCGACCTCCTTCTCCAACTCTGCATACAACATCGTGTGCATATAGACGGACTCGGACTGGCCGATAGGCCGTATAACGGTTCTCTTTTTCAGAGTCCACCCATCACGCAGAGCCGCATTTACTTCATCGTCAAAGAGGGTGGGATTGTCCAGACGGTTCCGAATGGTTTTAATCTGCAACATCTTCCGCTACCTCCATTTCCAGCACGGTCATAATGGCGTAGTTTGCGAGGTCAATCAGGGTGTCTCGGATAGACTCGTCATTGACCTTCTGCTCACCGCCACGGGAGAGGGTCTTAAAGCGGCTGAGTTTATCGCCCAAACGGATACGAGCCATCGCCATTCCTTCTTCTACGAAGGTCTGGTGGAAGCTGTCGCCGTAGTCATGGTTCTTCTGCTCATAGAGCTTGTTGATCTCCTTGCAGATTTCAGCGTGGCGCTGAACCTTAGAGAGCGAACAAATATAGGCTTCTGCCATTGTAGCTTATCCTCACTTTCAACATAGTTTTCCACAGACCATTGGCGAGGGAGAGCGTTTTATTTTAGCCCTCCCTCGCACCCGGTATCAGCCAAGGAGAGCTGCTAAATCCATCGGGGTCTTAGGAGCCACCTGAGAAGCCGCAGGAGCGGTTTTAGTGGCAGGGGTAGCAACCGTATTGCCAGAGCCGCCCCAGCCCTCAGAGGGGCGCTTATCGGCCAGACGGACGAAGGTAATGCTCTGTCCGGGCTTCTTCTTGTTCTCCTGAACATCATGTTCAATGTCGCACTCGATGAAGTGACCAATCAGGTCAGTGTGGTCGATCTCGGTCAGATCGAAATTGCCGAGGGCAGTCTTGGCGAAGTAGCTGAAAGCGTTGTATGCACCCTCGTTGGGAGAGCCATCGGATTTCAGCAGAGAGAAGCGCTCGATGTGCTTACTGCCGGTCTGCGTCTGCATATAGACTTCCAGCTTGCCGAAGTCCTCCTTGTACTTCACATCGGTAATCTGAAAGACATGAGTACCTTCGGGAATGAGGGTGAAACCCTCGGTGAGTCCGATTTTAGCCATTGTTTTATCGTCCTTTCTTGATCTTGTAATAGTGTCTGCTATATTAGCAACGAGAGTTATTAGGTTTTCGGCACAATCGCTTTGACCTAAGCACCCACCTCCACAATAAACACCGAAATATTTATTGTAATAGATGGGGCAACCACCACAAACGCTCATACTTCTTTTATGGTGTGGAAATTGAGCTGTTCTGCATACTCGTAGGGGAAGATGATACCGACCAACTGGTCTTCGTCATCGGGGTACTTGGCGTACTGCTTGACCAGCAGGGCTTTCGGTACGCTCTTGTCGCTTTCCAGATCGTAAGCGTACAGAATTTCGCAGAAGTCAGACTTCTCGATCAACGACCAGTCATCATTGGTGATGGGAAGGGTCATGGTGCTGTCCTGCGTGGCGAAGATACGGACACAATCCTTGATTGCGCCGTCCGGCTCAGGCATGACCGCCTTGACCAGCGTGGCGTACTCGGTGCAACCAACCTGAGAAATCAGGCGACCAATGCCGTCAGGCATTTTCTCGTTGCTGTACCCGGTCACGCTGCGGATACCATCGGGAATGAGCATAAGTACGGACGGGGAAGCAAGCCAGCGTTCGTCCATGTACTCGTAGATAGCGCCACCAGCAGGGGCGAGGGACTTCACGAACTTAGAAAATTTCATAGGTCAATCCTCCTTAATGATTTTTGGGGAAATGCGGTAGCTGTCCTCGGTGGTCGTGTACTTCGCCAGAATACCGTCCGCTTTCATAGCGTCCTTGTCGATCTTCGTGGTAGAAGTGCGGCTGACCTCCCAATTATAGGCAGAACCAGCGATAGACACCTTCTTGTCACCGTCACGGAACTGAGCGATTGCGGCTTTCTTAATCATGTCAGTCACAACCTTGTACCGTTTTTCCATGTCCGGGATACCTTCATGAGCCAAAATCCGTTCCATGGTGTCTTTCAGGTCTTCGGCTTCCTTGACCAGTGCCGCCATATCCGTTTCAGGGGACAGGTTGTTGGTGCGGAGAGCTTTCAGGATTTCAGCGTCCTTGCGCTCGTCAAAGGCGGGAGAAATGCCGCTCTCCACATAGTCCTTCCACCATTTCAGGGCAGGCTTCACATACTTCTTCTCGAAGTCAGGATACCTCTCAGACACCTTGAAGGGGCGAGTGATGGTGTTCTCACCGCTACACACGAACTTCTCAGGATTGTCGTAATCCTTGGGTTCGAGGAAGGAAGCAACCATGATAACTTCGTCCACGCCGAGAAGGTAAGCGTACAACGCCGCCTGCAAAGCGTAATACTCAGGAATATCGTCCTTCCAGTCCTCGACACGCTTAGAAGTCTTCATTTCGAGGACGGTGGTAGGCTTACCATCTTTGCCATAGAGCAAGTAGTCCCACATACCGCCGAGAACGGAGCTTTCCCTAAAGAAGTCACCGTAGGTCTGACGGAAGTAGTCTTTGCCCCAAATGTCGGTCGGCGTGACCAGATTGCTCATGAAGTAGGTCTGCTTCATGTACTCAGCCTGCTTAGGCTCGATGGTCTTACCGGCGATGGTGTAGATCGTGTCCTCGAACGGCTTCTGATAGGTGCGGGTCACTTCGCACCAAATCTCGAACGGTGTAGACCACGGGTTCAGACCGAGGATAGTGGCGAAGCGAGTACCAGTCAGCTTCTTCGGACGCTTGGGAGGGATAATCTGGATTTTGTTGCCGTCAAGCCATTCCATTTTTGTTTACCTCCTTATAATTCACAAATTCATCAGCGGCACATTCCCGAACGGCAGTATCAGGATTGTTACCGTAGAGCTTACAGCAATCCGCTTCCAAGTCTGCATTGACGCACTTGCGGCAATCAATTTCGATCATGCTTTAGCCCTCCTTTGCCGTTTTCATTTCGTAGCCAGCCAGCATATTGTTCACGCCCTCGATCAGAGCGTCACACTTGTCGGCTTCAATCTTGGAAAAACCCTCGGTCTTCATGGCGATGGTCTGCACGAACTGTTCCTGCTCTGCGTCAATATCCATGAGCTTTTTCAGCAGGCTTTTCAGCGTACTGACCTGTTCCACGGTAGCCGCACCAGCAGGAGCGCCGGTCAGTTCTTTCTTGATTTCCTGACGCTGTTCAGTGGTCACAGGGGGCTTCTTCGTGACGGTGGGAGCGGGTGCGGGAGTTGTGTCAAACTCGCCGCTGTCGATACTGTCATGCTCCACAATGTCCAAAACGAGCTGCCACAGGTAGCGGCGAATGTAGGTGATGGAGCTGCCGGTCGCCTGCATTTCGTTTGTGACCTGATTGCCAGCGTTGGACACGATGGGGGCGATGGGGGTGTACGGTGCAACAAAGTCAATGAAGTCCTCACGGTCATCGACATTGTAGACACGAGCGGTCGCTTTGTCGCCGTACATGGACGGAACCATCATCAGACCGATTTCAAGGAAAATCTGCTCGGCCTTGGGAACAATGTCTGCCAGCTCGAAATACTTATATTCGAGCTTCATGTGCTTGCCGCTCTTGTCCACGCCAGCTTCGAGGAAACGCACACGGGCAAGCTGCAACTTCTTGAACACATTCATGGTGGAATAATCCACCGCCGCAGTCTCAGCGGCTTTCTTGGTAGTAGCCATATTTATACCTCCAACATTTCTAATAATTTTTTCTTGATGGAATTGACTCTGCGGGTATTTCGCTTGGGTGGCTTCTCTCCGAGGAAATCTCGAACATAACGCCGTGCCAGCCGGATATACCAGTCACGGTCAACCACATCAATCGTCAGGTGATTGTCGTTGTCTACGACACATTTTGCGGGGAGTCCAGCAATCTTGACGGGATTGCCAGTGCCAAGGTGGATTTTGTAGAGGGTTCCGCACCGATGGTCTTCCGTGGCATATACCCGGTTGACCTTCTGTACGACCTCCATCTGACCGTCTACCTCATGGAGAGCGTCACCGTACTTACTTCCGGCCTTGGCGACCAACTGGAAGTCCAACAGGCGGTCACACCGCATGATGGTTTCCTCGACCGGAACACCGTAGGCCAGATAATCCTTGACCGCCTTGGCGACCACGCAGGCGTTGTTGTTGATGTTGAATGCTCCTGCCGGGGCAATTCCACGAACGAGAACACCGCCCTTGATTTTGGGGTCGCCCTCGAAGGGAACCTCGACATAATTGTTCACATCTTTCTGACAGATCATCTTGATAAGGTCTTCCTCCAACTCGAAGCCGGTTCTGTCCTGCCACTCCTGCGTGATCTCCTGATACACAGGAACATCGCAGTCATCAAGGCTGACCATGATACCATCGGTGTTGAGCTGAATGATCTTCAAGGTGGGGCAGTCCTGAACAAGATGTTCCGCCATTTCGAGCAACTGCAACTGGCCTGAGATACAGACCGAGCGCCCCATGAGCGGGTCATACAAGTCGTTGTAACAGTTCAACATAGCGCCGTAGGTGGTGTTCAGTACCAGCTTCAAGGCGTTTGCCGTAGCCTTATCACCAGCCCTCTTTGCTTTAACACGCCGCTCAATGGTGGCGGCATACACATCGGGAGAGGGAATGTTTCGGCTACAATAACCGTTCAAGGTCATCTGGTGCGGGTAGTAGCTTGCAACATCTTTGTTGCGGATAGAGCGGGTTTTCGTGGCTTCCTCTCGGTAACACGGGATAGCCCCGTGAATACCGCCGTAGGCGATGGTGCAAGGACAGCCGCCTACCATCAGATCGAGTTTTTCCTTGAACACCACTTCGTCAGGAATACTCTTATCCTTCAACCGTTCGAAGAAGTCGAACACTTCATGCGGAATGTACTGACGAAGCAGCTTCGGCGGATACTGGTATTCCCGCTCGTCATAGTGCGGTTTCTGCTCTGCGTCAAGGTAAGCAGCGGTCAGCTTGGCGTTGGTCATGTAGAGGGCTTTTGCGGGATACAGCCCCTTTTCACGACCCAGCGTGAGCTTGCTGGACAGGTAGCCTTGACGAAGATCGTCCAGCCTGTCGGTTGCGTCAACATCGTGGCGGCAGTAGAACTCGACCTCTCGCTTCTCGTCCTCAGTCAGAGAGCGGTCAATGTTGAACGGAACGGTGGTTTCACGAATGTCCATTCCGAGGTGAGCTTCGATTGCTTTCAGGGACAAACCCATCTGGCAATCGTCCATCAGGTCATATTGATCGAAGAAAATCCCGCAGTCACGGAGAGGGGCGTACTCCCAGCCCTCGTGACCACCAACAATGATAAAATCGTTGACCGCCTTGATTTCTTCCGGCGTGAAACCTGAGAGAACCGCTTTCAGAATAAATTGGTCATAGTGCTTATTGTTGAACCCTGCCAACAGGGGTTCTTGGGTCATGAACTGTTCGACCGCTTCATTGTCATTCCAAATCTCGGTGTATTCCCCCGTGACCTTATTCTTGAAGACAAAAAGCCAATCGTAGGCAAACACCTCGCAGTCGAAAATGAAAGGTTCAAGGTTCAGTGGTATCACCTCCTAATACTGCACCCCATTGTTGCGCCATAGCGTTCGCAATACCGGGGAATGTTTTTGAACGGGCTTTGGAATTGTGAGGTATCCTTGCCCCGTAGCTGTTCCCCGCCGCCTTGCGGCCTGTTCCAGCAGGAACAAAGGGCTTCCATTCTGCAAGAATATTGGTGTAAACCAACGGCGGAAGATTTTTCAGCCAAAGATAGGTGAGTTTACTCCACGGGTCGCCAAACTGATAGGGCTGTATTCGCTGATCTTCTTTTGGCAATTCAACGATTTTGAGAGGGCGGGGGTTCTCAATAGCCACTCGATCACAGTCAGCATTTAGAAATCGAAGGAAAAACGCTTTGGCTTCCATCGCCTTTTGAAATCGAGCTTTATCAATTTGACCCTTACGAGGATACATTCGACACGCTCCCGCATTACTCATGAAAGTGCAAGGCGGGTGAGCAATTATCAAATCCCACCGCTCAACATAATGAGCTTTTCCGTCTTCGGTTTTGAAAACCAGATACCGTCCGAGTAACAATAGAGCGTCTGCCTTAATGTGCCATTCCGGGTGTCCGCCCGAACATTCCTGAATGTCACAGGAGTAGGCTTCATACCCCAAACGCCGAAATGCAATACAGACAGCTTGACTTTCCTCGCAGGCAACGAGAACCTTTATATCAGTTCTCTCCGTCAATGAACTTGCACCCCGCTTTCCGGTAGGTGGTACACCGCTTTTTATAGCTTCGCACGAGGTACTGGATACCATCGTCCACATAGTCATAGGCGATGGGTTCTCCCTTTCCCTCGAAGGTACGAGCGATACGACCAATGCTCTGAGTTATTACAGCGTAATCTTTCTGCGGTGTAGTCAGATACAAGCGGTCGAGCCGAGGAATATCCAAGCCCTCTTTTGCCAGAGAATAGGTGGCGAACAGATACCGCTTGCGACCTTGCCGCATTTCCTCAATGGCCTGCTCTCGGAGAGCCTTGGCTTTCTTCGTGGTCATCTTCCCATCAATCATGACCGCCTGTTTTCTCAGGTCGGGCGGAAGACGGTTCATCAGGATTTCCAAATGCGTCAACCGGTCAGAGAGAATGAGATTGTAGTGATCTCGGTTTGCCACAAGATCAGCGACAATCAGGTTGTTCCGAGGATAGCGGTCAGCGAGGAAATTGACCAGTTTGGCGTAGATGATCGTACCGTCCGTGTCCAAGAACTCACGGCTGAGTCCTTGGTGTGTGGCACGGGGCAAAACGCTGACGGTCATGATCTTGTCTTTCACCGCTTCGTCCGGCACCTGATAAGCAATCCCGCCCAGCAGGGCGTAGGTGGCGGCAATCATACCGTCTGCTCGATGAACCGTAGCGGATAGGCCGTACTTGTGTCGAGCTGCCAGAGCGTTCAACACCTTTGAGAACTGCGTCATAGCGGTCGGGGTTCCGGCTACACGGTGGCACTCGTCCACGATGATACAATCCCAAACATCACGGTACTGGTTCAGATCGAGGTTGCACATGGTCTGTACCGTTGCGAAAGTGATTGCCTTACCAATTTGAACCCTACCTTCGGTGATCGTGCCAGTCAAAGAAGGACTCATGTACTGCTCCGCTCGGCTTTTACTCTGTACGAGCAAATCCCGTGTATGGGTCAGCCAGAGTGTTCTTCGGCCTGTATCTGCCGCAACAGCAATCCCAATCTGTGTCTTACCACACCCAGCAGGGGCTTGAAGAATACCGTAGTAGGCCGTTATCAGGGCTTCCTTGGCTTCTACTTGATAATCATAGAGCGGAATGGTGCAACCGAAGTCCACCTCGGTCGGTGTAGGAAGATTGACCTTCATGCGGCAATCGTCCATCGCCAGCACATCATTCAAACAACCATAGGGGAGAACCAGTGTGTCACCGTCCCATTGGAACAGGTACAACTTCTCAGGCGTGTTACCGACCCAAAAGTGCATACGAACTTTCTTGGCATACTCAGGATTGGGAAGGATAAGCTGCTTCTTGCACCATGTAAGCAACTGCTCAGACGGGTTTTCAATTCGGAGCTGATTGCCAACAGTTACTTGCATTGGGACACCCACTCTCCGAGTGTGATACCGTATCGCCTAATATCGTTGGCAGACAGCACAGTTCGCAAAACGGACAATTCCAAAAGCGTAGAGAAGGAGATAAATCGAACTTCACCGGTTATCAACCTAATTGCAAACCAGCCCTCTCCATTCCCGGTTTCCTTCCAGAGCGTCATAGCGGAAAACTGGTTTTCTTCGATACGCTCCATCTTAAAAATGTTCTTGGAACAATCCTTACAGTCAATGGGATAGCTAACACCGTTTCGAGCCGCAATCACATCGAACGGCTGACCTTGACTGTTCTGAGCGAGATTGTGCGCCCAAAAGCCACAACCCGACAGGCTCAGGCATAAGTCTCTTTCAAAGCCAGTGCCAACCTTGCGATTGACATTCATGTTTTCACTCCTTTCACCGCCCCTAACGGGGCGGGATTTCCGAGATACCCGATCAAATGCAGAAGCCGAAGGACACGCCAAAGGAGATGCTGGCGGAGTTATAGCCGGCGCTGCCGTTGCTGTTCACATAACAGAAGTTGTTGGTGTTGCCGGAATTAGGAGAACGCTCCCATCTCCAATCCCTCTCACCATTCTGCTTACACTTGCCATAGGGCGTATTCTCCCGCTTGTACCACTCGTACCACTTACCCTCACCACCGCAGGAATAAATCTTGCGACCGAAGACCTCCTGCTCAGAAAGAACGAACAGCTTGTCAACGGAAGGAACCAGCATTTCGTTTTTACCGCTCTTTGCGGTGATCTTCACCACGGGCTTGATGACCGCTTTCAGATCAGTGGGAAGCTGCTTCTCGAAGAAGTTGCCGTTGAGCTTGGCACGGAGGTAGGAAGCGTCCCAGCCGCCCTCGTTGGTAGACTTCTCATTCATGGGAATGTCACCGTCAAGGGTTTCCACGGTTTCAAAGGTGATATGGCTCAGACTGCCGTCCTCGGCGTAATCATGGTTGAACCCGATGATACGGGCAGTCAGGTAGGAGCCATCCGCAAGACGGAATTTCTTGGTGTCACCGACCTCGAACATCTTGTCAGCAAGACCGAAGGAGGAATACATATTGATCTCGTCCCAAGAACAGTCCTCCAACTTACAGCGCTTCGGGGAAGGGCGACCGCCGAACATGACACCATATACGGAGTTAAGATGAAGTTTGACGGTATCGGTATCGACATAGCCCGTAGGCATGAGGGTTTCGATCATTTTCTTCTGAGAAGCGATGGTTTTCTCCATCTTCTCGAACTCGTCAGCGAGTTTCGCAATCGTGCTATTCATAAAATTCTCCTTTACAAAACAATAGGTTCTGATATAATCAGATTGAGCTTTTACGCTTGCCGTTGATGGAAGTACCAGTTCCGTCAGCGGCTTTTTCTTTTTCTCGGCGGGGCAGAATAAAACGCACCAGACAGCTCACAGAACAGCCAGAAGCAGCCAAGGCCGATACCCATACGCACCATGCCTGCACCGAGAGCCATCGTGTCTTGCTCTACCGCACCAACCACACCCAACAGGTAGAAAAACGAGAGAAATGCCAATACTCCAAATATCTTTTTCATTATCTGTTCCTCCAAACCATAGGTTTCCATTGATACGGTGTTCCGTACTTCTGCTCGTACCAACTCTCGAACCGCTTGCGGTTCACTTCGTCCTTGAAAAACTCTCGGACAGATCGAGCAAGGAGTGAGCTGAACGCTTTGGCCTGTCCCCGCACTTCCGGGGCAAATGCACTGTCGCTCATGACACACCGCCAATCTGTCGCTCGTACCAGTCCAGAATGTCGATAGACTCAGCGATGATCTTGTCCACAGAAGGGCCGTTACGAGTTCCTGCGAGAATTGCACTCAGGACAGGGCCGTTCGTTTCAATACCCCGCTTTCGGAGCATATCAATCAGCCATGCAAACGACAGGTGATTGACGCTCAGGCGATAGCGAATTTTCTCACGCTCTTTCACAAAACCTCTCCTTTCTTTGAATTGAGAACAATATTTATTGACAACCAGTGGGCGTAATGGTACAATTTACTTGCCAGACAATTAAACCATTGACCACAGTAACCGCCGAAAAAAGAAAACCTTTCGGGGGTCGGGTTTTTGTTGTCAAAATCTCTTGTTCACAATCCAAAGTATATCCTACCTTTGTAGGATTGTCAATAGCAAATCCTAAAAAAGTAGGATATTTTTGAAGGAGGTATTTATGAACACAAGCCGTATTAGAGATTTAGCCAAACAACAAGGGAAAAGTGTCACCTACATTTGCAAACTTATCGACCGTCCCAAGTATTATTTGAATGATGTAGATAAAAAGCCTGACCGCATGATTTCAGATGAAGACTTGAAAACGCTTGCTATCAATCTTGGAACAACGGCTGACTATTTGAAAGGCGAAACTGACGATCCTCGCTTTCACCTGTCCTCTGTTGGTTTGACCACCGAACCTTATGAAAAGAATTGTAAGCGACCTATTTTCGGTCATGCGTCCGCAGGAAAAGGTGTCATCGCTCAGCAAGAAGCATTGGGGTATGAACAAGTTGACCCCGAATATGACTGTGATGATTGTTTCTGGTTACAAGTTGACGGAGATAGTATGTCGCCAGTCTTAGACGATCACGATTTAGTGCTGGTTAAAAAGGATACACCTCCCGAAACAGATACTCTTATGGTTGTCATTGTTGATGACGAAGAAGGATTTGTGAAGAAAATCAGTATTGATGAAGATACTGTGACCCTTCGCTCTTTTAATCCACACTATCCTCCCCGTGTTTTTGGCGGTGTTGAAATTGGACGATTGCGCTTTGTCGGTAGAGTCATGGAGTTAAAAAGGAGATTTGCATGAAAAAATTTCCAATCGACCTCTCCTGTCTGACAGAGGAAGAAATCTCTCAATTTCAGGAAGACCCATATACACTCTACAATGGAGATCAAAATGTTGCTATCTACCTTCGGTATAGCTCCACAGGCCAAAGTGACCAATCCATTGAAGGGCAGCTTCGTGACTGCCGTACCTTCTGCAAAGCAAATCACTACCGCATTGTGGCAATCTATGTTGATCGAGCAACGACCGCTCGTAAAGATGTGGAAAAGCGAGTTCACCTCATGGAAATGATTTCGGATAGTGCAAAGCAGAATTGGGAATATGTCATCGTCTGGAAGCTCGACCGTTTTGCTCGTAACCGAAATGACAGTGCGATTATGAAAATGCGTCTGCGGAAGAACGGCGTGAAAGTTCTCTCCGCCACAGAACACCTCACCGACAGCCCTGAGAGTATCATCTTGGAATCCGTGTTAGAGGGTATGGCTGAATTTTTCTCTGCCGAGCTGTCACAGAAGGTCACGAGAGGTATGCGTGAGTCCGCCTTGAAGTGCCACAGCGTAGGCGGTCATATTCCCCTCGGATACAAGGTGGAAAATCATAAGCTGGTTGTTGACCCTGACACCGCCCACATCGTTCAAGAAGCGTTCTCTCTTTACGCCAATGGTGAAAGCGTTGCCGCCATTTGCCGAAAATTTAACTCTGCCGGATATAAGACTGCCAAAAATACGGAGTTCAACCGCAGCAGTTTTAAGGCCATGTTTCGTAATACTCGCTACATCGGCACTTACACCTACAAGGATATTGTCATTGAAAATGGTATTCCAGCCATCATCGACAAGGAGCTGTTTGAAACGGTACAACGGCGGCTTTCTAAGACCGCCACAGCCCCAGCAAGGGGCAAGGCTAAGGTAGATTACCTCTTGTCTGGAAAGCTGTTCTGCGGTCATTGTGGGGCTTCTATGAATGGTGAAAGCGGAGCCGGTAGACACGGCAAGGTCTACCACTACTATTCCTGCTATACGAAAAAGAGAAAACTTGGGTGTGATAAGCGGCCTTTGAAAAAAGATTACATCGAAGGGATAGTAGCCCGTGACGCTCTCAACCTTTTGACCGATCAGCTCATTGATGAAATCGCAGACATGGCAATCCGGCAGAGTGAACAGGATTTAATAAACGACACGCACATTCCGCAGTTGACCGCTCAACTGTCAGAGGTCGAAAAGTCAATCACGAATATCACCGCCGCCATCGAAAAGGGTATTGCTTCTGAAACATTGATGAACCGCCTTGTCCAACTCGAACATGAGAAAAAGACCATTAGCAAAGAGATTAAAGCTGAGGAAAAATTCGTCTACCGAATTGACCGTGACCAAATCGTATTCTGGCTGAGTCAGTTCAAATATGGGAATATCGAAGACGAAAATTTCCGCAGGCGGCTCATTGATTTGCTCGTTAATTCTGTTACAGTATGGGACGAACCTGACGGGTATAAAATCACCACTGCATATAACCTAACCTCTTGCAAAACCAAGACTTTCCGGGTAGAAAAGAACCCCGCCGCCGAAGAAGCAACAGGGTTCGATTTTGGGGAGTCTGAGTGTGCCAATAACCGGATCACCGATGGTGATCCGATGGTGATCCGGTTATTTTTTTATGCGCCGGGCACCCGACGGCGCATAAGGCGCTTGTGCCTTGCGGCGCGGCGTGCCGCATGGTATAATACATGCAGCTTTTGGAAAGGCGGGCACGGGTGCCTGCCTTTCATAACACTGCAAGGAGTCTGCCATGTCGATAAGAAAACGGGCCGCCGCCGCGCTTGCCGCCCTGCTGGGGCTCTGCGTGCTGCTGGCCATCCTTGTAATGGCCTGTGCCCCGCGCACCGAAACCGCCGATGTCGCGATCCTCATGTACCACGCCTTCACCGAAGACGAAGCGGACACCGGCTCCCTGTGCACGCCGGCATCCGAGTTTGCGCGTCAGATCAGCGCCCTGCGGGATGCGGGCTATACGTCCGTCGGCTATGCCGATCTGATCGAATTTGTCAACGGCGACGGCAAGCTGCCGGAAAAGCCCCTGCTCATCACCATAGACGACGGCTATCAGAACAATCTGGATCTGGCGGCGCCGCTGCTCGAAAAATACGGCTTTTGCGCCAACATCGCCGTGATCGGCGTCTCCATCGGTCACACGACCTACAAGGACACCGGCATCCCGATCATGCCGCACTTCTCGCTCGAGGATGCGCGCCCGTGGGTCGCGCGCGGCGTCCTGACGGTCACGACCCACTCCTATGACATGCACCAGGTCACCGCCGTCGACGGAGCCGGCTGCCGCCGCGGCGTGCTGCAAATGCGCGGCGAAGCCGAGCCCGACTACATCGCCGCGCTGACGCAGGATTACACGCGCGCGCAAGAGCTGCTTACCGGGCTGCCGGGCACGCCGCTGCCCGTGTTCACCTATCCCAACGGCGCGTATTCCGAGCTGTCGGAGCGCGTGCTGCAGGCGCTGGGCGTTCAGGTCACGGTCACGACCGAGGGCGGCGCGAACCGTCTGGTCAAGGGCGAGCCGGAAACGCTCCGGCTGCTGCACCGGATCCATGTATGGCGCGGCACGAAGCCGGACATGCTCCTCAGCCGCATCGACGGCGCGCTGCAGGCGCTGCGCTGACACCGCGCCGACGGCGAAAGGCTACAAGGTTTTTGACAAGCTGAACGACTCTACGGAGCGTCGGTTGCATATGCGGCAGAGATTCCCTATGATAGAACCGCACGGGAGGTGCAAAACATGGATCAGACACGTACCGGGGCGCTCATCCGCACCCTGCGGCAGCAAAAGCATCTGACACAGCGGCAGCTCGCCGACACGATCGGCGTGAGCGACAAGGCCGTCTCCAAATGGGAGCGCGGCTGCGGTGCGCCGGACATTTCTCTCCTCCCGCGACTGTCACAGGCTCTGGGCACGAGCGCCGAGGCGCTGCTCCGGGGCGATTTGGAGGAAAACGATTTGTCAAACGGAAACATGAAGCGCGTGCGCGTCTGCGTCTGCCCGCACTGCGGCAATCTGGTGCTGCTGAGCGACGCGGCGGACGTGACCTGCTGCGGCCAGACGCTGCAGGCCCTGACACCGCAGGCGCCGGATGAGGCCCACCGCCTGACGGCAGAGCTGAGCGACGGCGCGTGGTATCTCACATCCAGTCACCCCATGCAGCGGGAGCACTACCTGTCATTTGCGGCGCTGGTCGACGAGGACACGCTCGTGCTGCGCCGCCTCTACCCCGAATGGGACGCGCAGACGCGCCTGCCGTACTTCGCGCACGGCACGCTGCTGTGGTACTGCACGCGGCACGGGCTGTTCGCGCAAAAGATCGACGCGCACAAAAAGTGAACAGAAAACAGCAAAGGCGTCCCCTTTCGGGGACGCCTTTGCCGTGCTTTGATGCGCTTACGCGATGCCGGTGACGGTGTAGTCCTTGGCCTCGACCGCGGCCTTGAGCGCGGCGTCGTCCACCGGGGCGCTGAGCGTCACGACGGCGGTGCCCGCCGTGTGGCTGACGACGGCCTCCGTGACTTCCGGCAGCGCCTCAAGCGCCTTCTTCACGGTCGCCTCGCAGTGAGTGCACATCATGCCTTCGATTGAAATGGTCTTTTTCATTGTGGTTTCCTCCTTGATTTCCGGTACTTCTTTGAGATAGCTTGCACGTTTGTGATCACGACGTGCATCGTGCAGGTCAAACAGATTCAGGCGCAGGGCGTTCGTGACCACGCAGAAGCTCGACAGGCTCATGGCCGCCGCGCCGAGCATGGGGCTGAGCGTCAGGCCGAGCGGAACGAACACGCCCGCCGCGACGGGGATGCCGATGGTGTTGTAGAAAAACGCCCAGAACAGGTTCTCGTGGATGTTGCGCAGCGTCGCGCGGCTGAGCCGGATGGCCGCCGGGACGTCGCTCAGGCGGCTGTTGACGAGCACGACGTCGGCCGCGTCGATGGCCACGTCCGTGCCCGCGCCGATGGCAATGCCGACGTCCGCGCGCGTGAGCGCCGGAGCGTCATTGATGCCGTCGCCGACCATGGCGACCTTGCCGCGCGCGCTCAGGCGGCGGATCTCGCGCTCCTTGCCGTCGGGCAGCACACCCGCGATCACCTCGTCCACGCCGGCCTGCGCGCCGATGGCCTTGGCCGTGCGCGCGTTGTCGCCCGTGAGCATGACGACGCGGATGCCCATGTTGCGCAGCGCGCGGATGGCCTGCGGGCTGTCGGGCTTGAGCACGTCCGCGACGGCGATGACGCCGAGAAGCTTGCCGCCGCGCGCGAAAAAGAGCGGCGTCTTGCCTTCCTCCGCGAGCTGCTCTGCGCGCACCGAAACGACGTCGGGGAGCGCCGCCGCGGTGCGGATGAAGTCCGCATTGCCGCCGCAAAGCTTCTGCCCGTCGAGCATGGCCTGAAGCCCGCTGCCCGGCAGCGCCTGAAACGCCGTCACCTCGGCGGCGGTCAGCCCGTCCGCCTGCGCGCGGCGCAGCACGGCCTTGGCCAGCGGATGCTCGCTCTTTTGCTCGAGCGCACAGGCCGCGCCCAGCAGCTCCGCCTCGGTCACACCCGGAACGGGGCAGATGTCCGTCACCGTGGGCTCGCCGGAGGTGACGGTGCCGGTCTTGTCGAGCGCGACGATCTGAATGCGGCCGGTCTCCTCAAGGGAGGCCGCCGTCTTGAACAGGACGCCGTTTTTCGCGCCCACGCCGCTGCCGACCATGATCGCCACCGGCGTGGCGAGGCCGAGCGCGCACGGGCAGCTGATGACCAGCACCGAGATGCCGCGCGCGAGCGCGTAGCCCACGCTGCGCCCGAGCAGCAGCCAGACGAGAAACGTCACGAACGCGGCACCCATGACCGCCGGCACGAACACGCCGGACACCTTGTCGGCGATCTTGGCGATCGGCGCTTTCGTCGCCGCCGCGTCGCGCACCATGCGGATGATCCGCGCGAGGGTCGTGTCTTCGCCGACGCGCGTGGCGCGGCATTTGAGAAAACCGGACTGGTTCACCGTCGCGGCCGACACGGCTGCGCCCGGCGCTTTGTCGGCCGGGATGCTCTCGCCGGTGAGCGCCGCCTCGTTGACCGCGCTCGTGCCGTCAAGCACCACACCGTCGACCGGGATGCGCTCCCCCGGCCGCACGAGAAACACGTCGCCCAGGCGCACCTGCTCGATCGGCACGGTCAGCTCCGCGCCGCCGCGCTCCACGGTCGCGGTCTTGGGCGCGAGCTGCAGGAGGCTGCGCAGCGCGTCGGTCGTCTTGCCCTTGGCGCGCGCCTCGAGCGTCTTGCCGACGGTAATGAGCGTAAGAATCATGGCGGCAGACTCAAAGTAAAAATCATGCATATAGCCCATGACGGCCTGCGCATCGCCGCGCACCTGCGCGCCCGTCATGGCAAAGAGCGCATACGTGCTGTAGACAAACGCCGCCGTCGCGCCGAGCGCCACGAGCGTGTCCATGTTCGGCGCGCGGTGCCAGAGCGCCTTGTAGCCGCTGATGAAAAACTTCTGGTTGATGACCATGATGATGCCCGTCAGCAGCAGCTGCGTCAGGCCCATGGCGACATGGTTGCCGTCATAAAAGCCCGGCAGCGGCCAGCCCCACATCATGTGCCCCATGGAAAAATACATCAGGATGAGCAGAAAGCCCAGCGACCAGCAGAGCCTGCGCCGCAGTCTCGGCGTCTCGTGGTCGGCGAGCGCGTCGCCGTCGGGCGCGGAGGGCGTCTGCCCGCCCTGAACAGACGCGCCGTAGCCCGCAGCCTGCACCGCGTCGATGATCGCCTGATCCGGCGCCGTGCCCTCCACGCCCATGGAATTTGTCAGCAGGCTGACCGCGCACGCCGTCACGCCCGGCACGTGTGACACCGCCTTCTCCACGCGCGCCGAGCAGGCGGCACAGCTCATACCGGTGACATCAAATTGTTTCAAGATCGTCCCTCCTTCGGGAATGCTCATTTCATGAGCTTTTGCAGCGTCGCCACCAGCTCGTCGATCACCTCATCCTTGCCGCCGCGGATGTCCTCGACGACGCAGGTGCGGATGTGGCTGGCCAGCAGCTCCTTATTAAATGCGTTGAGCGCCGCGCCGGCCGCCGCCGACTGCATGAGGATATCCGGGCAGTAGGCATCGTTTTCGACCATGCCGCGGATGCCGCGGATCTGCCCCTCAATGCGGTTGAGCCGGTGGATGAGGCGCGTATACTCCTCCGGCGTGCGCTCCTTCTTGCGCTGCGAGCAGCCGCAGCAGCAGGTTTTTTTCTCATCGTTCATATGTCAGTACCTCATTGTTTCCCATATACCCCTCCGGGGTATTTTTAATATATACCCCCGGTGGGTATCTGTCAAGTGCCCGCGTGCGAATAAAGCAAAAAATTGAATGAATAAATACTAATGTGCGCCGTTATTCCTCGATTGCCCGCAAGCTGGAAAAACGCTGGAATATATGGGCCTTCAGACCTATAATAAGCGCATATAACCGCATCAAAAATAATTCATGTATGAATATACTAATAATACGACGAATAATGAAATTAAATTCATCAAAAACCTTGTGTGCTTTGTCAATTGAAAAATTTACATTTCAGACGTAAACTGCACATAAGATTTTTTCCGTCTGCGGCGCACTCCCGCTGCTCCGGCGGTGAAGAATCCAATCTCGTACAGAAAGAAGGCTTATCATGAAGAGGAGAATCTTGACTCTGCTGCTGACGCTGGTCATGGTGCTGTCGCTTCTGCCCGGCACGGCGCTCGCCGTGAACGACAGCAGCGCACCCGCCGTGACGTATGCCGATCTGGCAGACATCAACGGCACTGCGCTCGTCCCCGACGGCGCAGGCGAAAACACGGAACTGACCGTAGCAGACGCAGTGCGTGCACTGCTGCTGTGGACGGGCATGACCGAGCAGCAGCTCGGCTCGTTCCCGGATGACTATCTGGCTCAGGCCCGCAGCATGGGCATGATCGACGCGGACACCGACGCCGACGCGCCCTGCACGCTCGCGGCTTACCGCCAGATGAAGGCGGTCGCCGACCAGATGTATGACGCGCTGCACGCCGACAAGCTGCAGCCGCTGTACATGAACGGTATGGCACAGCCCATCTTCCCCTACACGACCGGCGAGGTCACGGAGGGCTACAGCAACGACGAGAGCGACATCATCCGCTACTGCGTCTATGTCGAGACCAACTACGACACCGACGACGACGGCAAGCTCGACCTCGTCAAGGCGCTCGTGCAGATCCCGCGCGCGGCGATGGAGGGCAACTACAAGGCGGCCACCATCTACGAGGCGCGCCCGTACATCACCGGCTGCAACGAGAGCATGAACCCCGGCGAGAACCTCGGCAGCGAGGGGTATGACATCTCCAAGCTCTACAGCCAGCCGGACAAGCGCGTGCCCGCCGGCACCGCCACGACCGCTGAGGCTGCCGCCAATGCCGACAGCGCCGACTGGTACTACTGGAACCCGTCCGAATGGATGTACGACTACGAGGACCTCAACTGGTATGACTACTATCTTGTGCGCGGCTTCGCCGTGGTCGAGTGCGGCGGTCTGGGCACGAAGGGCTCCGACGGCTTTGAGACCTGCGGCACCGATCTGGAGATCGATGCGTTCAAGTGCGTGATCGAATGGCTGCACGGCGACCGCGTGGCCTACACCGACAAGACCAGCAACGTCGCCATCTCGGCCGACTGGTCGAGCGGCAAGGTCGGCATGACCGGCCGTTCCTACGCCGGCACGACGCAGTTCGGTCTGGCGACGACCGGCGTTGCCGGCCTTGAGACCATCGTCCCCGTCGCCGGCATCGCGAGCTGGTATGAGTACACCAACTCTCAGGGCATCTCCACCAACAGCCTCGTCAACTACTCCGAGCGGCTCGGCTGGTACTGCAACGGCCGCTACCTCGATCCGGACGACTACGCGACCATCGCCGAAAAGTACGGCAACTACATGTACCAGATCCAGCAGGATCAGCTCAAGAGCAACGGCGACTACTCCGAGCACTGGGCGACCCGCGACTACACGCTCGACGCGGAAAACATCAAGTGCCCGGCGCTGATCGTGCACGGTCTCAACGACGACAACGTGCGCACGAAGGAATTTGACCTCATGTATCAGGCCTATCAGAAGGCCGGCGTGAACGTCAAGCTCCTGCTGCATCAGGACGCGCACCTGACCCCGAGCTATCCCGCCGGCAACCTCGAGTTCTACATTGACGGCGAGAGCTACAACAACGTCCTCAACCGCTGGTTCAGCCACTACCTGTGCGGCGTGGAAAACGGCGCCGAGAACATGGCCGCTGTCACCGCGCAGAGCAACGTCGACGCCTCCGTCTGGAACACCTATGACAGCTGGACGACCGACGAAAGCATCGTCATGTCCAACGCCGGCGATACCGGCACGACCACCATCAACAGCGACTACGCCACGCAGGGCATCAACCGCAGAAACTGGCAGAATGCGCTGACCGCCGGCTCCACCGACGTGAGCGCCATGTACACCATGGATGTCGACGCCGACACCGTCATCAAGGGCAGCGTGGCCGTGAGCTTCACCGCCAGCGCCGACAACTATGACGCGCCGGAGACGAGCAGCCCGCGCGGCACCGTCGACCACGACAACTATGTCGGCGACGAGACGAACGCCCTTGACCACGACAACTACGTCGGCGCAGCGTCCACTGACGGCGCTGTGACCGTGTCCCTGCCGGACGGCGCCGATCTGATCGACCGCGACGCGCTCATGGTCAGCGCCATGCTCGTCGACATCGCGCCCGAGGGCACGACGTTCCCGGCCTACAACACGCAGGGCAGCTATGTGCCCAAGACCATCACCGCCGGCGGCGCGTGGATGGGCGGCGGCCTGAACAACTATGACTACGCCGAGCTCAACGCCACCGACGTCAGCTACAAGATCATTGCGCGCGGCTGGATGGACCTCTGCAACCCCGGCGCCGGCTATGACTCCGCCTCCGCCGGCACGAAGGTCGCCCTCAAGGTCGGTGAGAACCACGACTACACCATCTACCTGCAGCCGAACCTCTACACCGTCAAGGAAGGCCACAAGCTCGCACTCGTGATCTACACCTATGAGCCGGGCAAGGCCAACTACAGCCAGGACTACCAGATCACGCTCGAAAACGCTTCCGTCAGCGCGGAGATCCCCGTTGATGAGATCCCGGCCGTTCCGGCGCTTCCGTTCACGGACGTCCTCGCAGACACCGAGCTCTACGATGCCGTGGAGTGGGCCTACTTCAGCGACCCGCAGATCACGGCCGGCGTGACCGAGACCACCTTTGCCCCCGCCAACACCTGCACCCGCGCCGAGATCGTCACCTTCCTGTACCGTCTGGCCGGTGAGCCAGATGTGTCCGGCACGGCGCTTCCGTTCACGGATGTGGCCGCGGATGCCTACTATGCCGACGCGGTGAAGTGGGCAGTGGCAAACGGCGTGACCTCCGGCACGAGCGCCACCACCTTCAGCCCGAACGACACGTGCACGCGCGCACAGGCCGTCACGCTGCTGTATAACGCAGCCGGCGCACCGGCCGTGAGCGACACGGTGAGCTTCGCGGATGTGGCGGCAGACGCCTACTACGCCAATGCTGTTGCATGGGCGGCAGCCAACGGCGTGACCGCCGGCACGAGCGCCACCACCTTCAGCCCGGACGACGCATGCACGCGCGGCCAGATCGTGCGCATGCTCTACCGCGGCGACACGCAGGCCTGAGCAAGGCACAGCAAACCCAAACCCAAAGCAAAAACAGCGCCCATTGCGAATGCAATGGGCGCTGTTGTGACTGTCAAAAAGTATTACTTTTTGACAAAGGAGTTTGCAGCCTGACTGCAGCGCACGCGCCGTCCGCCAAAAGCGGACGGCGCGCACGTTTGCAGGCCGAGCAGTATTTTCTCAGCCGCACATGTCG
>OIWQ01000278.1_pt1 | contig 65832 bp, 68 predicted proteins | sample 1587571 | NCBI WGS metagenome assembly OIWQ01 (sample SAMEA3888910, study PRJEB22519) | human gut metagenome | biome: human gut; feature: human-associated habitat; material: faeces | place: Denmark | collected 2010
TTGTTTTATAAAAGTTAAAATGCCGTATTTATGCGGCTTGTGGCGTTTCGCAAACACCTATGTTATGTATGTATCAGGAAAGGAGAACGATTGTGCTTACGATTGGAAATTATGTAAAGGCGAAAACGCCGGAAGAAGCATATGAATTAAATCAGGCGCGCAGCAGCAGGATCATGGGCGGAATGATGTGGATGCGCCTTTCAAATGCAAGAGTGAAAACATTGATCGATATTTCAGGTTTAGGATTGGATCAAATTGAAGAAACGGAAGATGAGATACGAATCGGAGCAATGTGTACGCTGCGTCAGATCGAGCAAAGCGAAGCAGTTAAAAAATTATGCGGAGACGGAATAGAGGAGGCTGTGCGTCACATTGTCGGAGTTCAATTTCGGAATCAGGCGACGGTTGGAGGAAGCATTTACGGAAGATTCGGTTTTTCAGACGTATTAACTGCATTTTTGGCACTGGATACATATGTAGAACTTTATGACGGAGGAAGAATCTGCTTAGCTGAATTTGCAAAGAAAAAACCGGATAATGATCTGCTTCTTTTCATAGTTGTTAAGAAGAAGAAAAGACAGTTCCGTTATGATTCCATCCGTCAGACGAAGACGGATTTCCCTGTGATCGCCTGTTCAGTGTCAAGAGAGAAAGCGAACGGGCAGGAGACATGGTATTTTGCGGTAGGCGCAAGACCGATGAAGGCAGATATGATCGAAAAGAAATGGTCTGTCGCAAAAGATGCGTCTTTAGAGAAAATCGAGGAATATGCGGCTTTGGCAGCGGCAGAATTTAAGTACGGTACAAATATGCGCGGAAGCGCCGGGTACAGACAGCATTTGGCAAAGGTCCTTATCAAGAGAGAAATAATGTCGATTTTATCGGAGGAAATATAATGGAGATACAGTTCGTTTTAAATGACAAACAGGTAAAAGCAGAAGTTGGCGCAGATACGATTTTGTTAAATGTGTTGAGAGATCTCGGATGTAAGAGCGTAAAGTGCGGCTGCGAGACGACAAACTGTGGATTGTGTACAGTCTGGATCAACGGAAAATCCCGCCTTTCCTGCTCGGTTCTTGCCGCAAGTATCGAGGGAGAGAGCGTTACGACTTTGGAAGGCGTTGAAAAAGAGGCTGCGCAGTTCGGAGAATTTTTGGCAGATGAAGGAGCGGAGCAGTGCGGTTTCTGTTCTCCGGGATTTATTATGAACGTGCTCGCAATGGCAAGAGAACTTCAGAACCCGACATTGGACGAGATCAAAGAATACCTTGCGGGAAATCTTTGCCGCTGCACGGGATATATGGGACAGCTTCGCGCGATTAAAAAATATATAGAAGTAAAAAATGCAGAGAAAAAAGGCGGAAAGGAGGAGTAGACATGGCAGAAGGACAGAATGTGTGCAGTGAGAACAAGGAAATAAGAGAAACGATGCGGCAGATGCGTGTTGTAAATAAAGGAATCCGGAAAGTTGACGCAAAAGCGCTCGTGACAGGACGCGCCGTATATACAAATGATATCGCATCTTCAGACAGCTTAATCGTAAAGCTTGTAAGAAGCCCTCATGCTCATGCGCTGATCAAAGAGATTAATACTACACGTGCGGAGGCGCTCCCGGGAATTGAATGTGTGCTTACATATAAAGACTGTCCGAATAAACGTTTCACGCTGGCAGGTCAGACATATCCTGAGCCAAGTCCGTACGACCGGCTTATTCTTGATCAGAGAATCCGGTTCGTAGGAGATGCGGTCGCAATCGTCGCTGGAACTTCGGAAGCGGTTGTAAAGCAGGCTATGAGGCTGATCAAAGTAAAATACGAAGTATTGGAGCCGGTTTTAGATTTCAGAACGGCAAAAGATCATCCGATCCTCGTTCATCCGGAAGAAAACTGGAGAAGTCTTTGTCCTGTCGGAGCGGATAACAAACGTAATTTGTGTGCTCATGACGTAAGTGAGAGCGGAGATGTAGATGCAGTCCTTGCATCTTGCGACCATGTGATCGATCGGGTATACCATACAAAAGCAAATCAGCAGGCGATGATGGAAACATTTCGTACATATACATATATGGATGCATACGGAAGGCTGAATATTGTATCTTCTACCCAAGTGCCTTTCCATGTCCGCCGCATTCTCGGAAATGCGCTTGATATTCCGAAGCATAAAATCCGTGTTATAAAGCCGCGTATTGGCGGCGGATTCGGGGCAAAACAGACGTCGGTTTCGGAGATTTATCCGGCGCTTGTTACATGGAAAACAGGAAAACCGGCAAAGATTATTTACACAAGAGAAGAGTCTCTGATCGCTTCGTCACCTCGCCACGAAATGGAAATCCATGTTCGTTTAGGAGCGGATAAAGAGGGAAATATCAAAGGGATTGATCTGTATACATTGTCAAATACAGGCGCGTTCGGTGAACACGGCCCCACAACGGTCGGGTTATCCGGGCATAAATCGATTCCTCTTTACGGAAGCGCAGAAGCGTTTCGGTTCAGTTATGACGTAGTGTATACAAATGTTATGTCTGCGGGAGCTTATAGGGGATATGGGGCGACACAAGGTATTTTTGCCTTAGAGTCTGCGGTAAATGAACTGGCACAGACACTTCATATGGATCCGACCGTTCTCAGAGCGAAAAATATGGTGCGGGAAGGTCAGATGATGCCTGCCTACTATGGGGAGACGACGAGAAGCTGTGCTCTCGACAGATGTCTTGAACGTGCGAAAGAAATGATAGGATGGGATGAAAAATATCCCTGTTATGACTGTGGAAACGGAAAAGTCCGCGGTGTCGGCGTTGCTATGGCGATGCAGGGATCGGGAATTTCGGGAGTAGATACAGGCGCGGTTGAAATTAAAGTAAACGATGACGGATTTTACAGTTTAATGATCGGGGCGACCGATATGGGAACGGGCTGCGATACGATACTGACACAGATGGCTGCAGAATGTCTTGAGTGTGAGATGGAAGATATTGTCGTGCATGGAGTAGATACAGATAATTCCCCGTATGACTGCGGATCTTACGCATCCAGTACGACATATGTTACGGGAATGGCAGTTGTGAAAACGTGTGAGACACTTCGGAAAAAGATATGCGAAAGAGGGGCGGAATATCTCGGATGCAGTCCTGATGATGTGGAGTTTGACGGAGAAAAAGTTGTCAATCTGAAAACAAAAGAAGAGATAACGAGAAAAGAAATAGGAAACAAAGTAATGTGCAGCAGCAACGCGCCGCTGTCCGCAACAGAAGCCTTTTCTTCTCCTGTATCTCCGCCGCCGTTCATGGTCGGTATTGCAGAAGTGGAGATCGATAAAGAGACGGGAGTTGTTGAACCAATCGATTATGCCGCTGTTGTAGACTGCGGAACGGTCGTTAATCCGAATCTTGCAAGAGTGCAGACTGAAGGGGGAATCGCCCAGGGAATCGGAATGGCGCTTTATGAGGATATCATTTACAGCGAAAAAGGAAAGAACTACAGTAATTCCTTTATGCAGTATAAAATACCGAGCCGTCTTGATGTCGGAGAGATCCGTGTGGAATTCGAGAGCAGTTATGAACCGACAGGACCTTTCGGCGCAAAATCCATTGGAGAGATCGTTATCAATACTCCGTCTCCTGCAATTTCAAATGCAGTTCAAAATGCAGTCGGAGTAATTGTGAGGGAGCTTCCGATCACGGCGGAGAAAGTGTATAAAGGAATGGCGGAAAAAGAATAAAAGCAAGTATGTAAAAGCAAGTATATAAAATGGAGATATTAAAAAAATATTAAAAACAAAGATATAAAAAATAAAGATATAAAAGATATAAAAATAGAGGAGATGCGCTGTTGATTTGCGGCATCTCCTGCTTTATTTTTGTCGTTATGTAAAAGTTTATTCGTTTATGAAGACTATAGGTACAACATTCTCACATAAATGTGTTCAACTCGTTTTCAAAAAAACCGATTTTTGTAGGATAAATATAACTGTCGCCGATTTCTTTTAAAAGGACGAGGTTTAAGTGTCCGTTTAAGTTTTTCTTATCAAGGGAGATCGCTTTGATCAGTTCGGAAACAGTCAATTTGCAGCTTGTCGGAAGATTGTAGATATCTAAAGCTTTCCGAATCTTTTCAGCGCATCCCTTTGCGGTAAGGCCGCGTTTTTCTGACATTTTCGTAAGCTGATACATGCCGATTCCGACGGCTTCTCCATGGCTTTCCCGCTCATATTGATAATATTGTTCAATCGTATGGGCCAGTGTATGACCGAAATTTAAAAGCATCCGCTCTCCGGTATCAAACTGGTCTGCTTCTACAACGATCCGTTTGATATCAACACATCTGGCAATGATCTTTGGCAGATCCGGTTTGAGATCTTCAAATGAAGAATGAGAAAGGAGAAGATCAAACAACCCGGAGTCTTTGATGCAGCCATATTTGATCACTTCGCCCATGCCGTCATGGATGAAATGATCAGGCAGTGTGTTCAGTACAAGAGGATCGATCAGCACCATTTTCGGGTGGAAGAACGCGCCTACAAGATTTTTCCCCTGAGGAAGGTCTACGGCGGTTTTGCCGCCGACGGATGAGTCTACCTGTGCCAAAAGAGAAGTCGGTATTTGCACACATTTGATTCCTCGCAAGTAGGTAGATGCCGCAAATCCGGTCAGATCCCCGATCACTCCGCCTCCGAGAGCGATCACAAGATCGCTTCGGGTCAGTTTTGCGTCAAGCATTGCGGAGTAGACTTTCGGAAGTGTGTCGAAACTTTTTGTCGGTTCTCCATGAGGGAGGACGAGAGAATGACACTCGTAGCCAGAAAGGGAATCGCATAATTGTTTTCCGTACAGTGGAAATACATTGTCATCGGAGACGATCATAATACGCTGTCCGTGAAACAGATCGGCGATGTATTCTCCCGCGCGATTTAAAATCCCGTTTTCAATATAGATCGGATAAGAGTTTTCCTTCAGATTGACTGTTAGTTTCATAGAATCTCCTTTTATAGCTGTTTTCCGACAACCTCGGCAATTAGTTTTATTTCTTTGAGAAGTGTGTCATATTTTTCCGGTTTCAGTGACTGTGCTCCGTCGCAAAGAGCACACTCCGGATTATTGTGAACTTCGATCATCAGACCGTCTGCGCCTGCCGCTACGGCAGCTTTTGCCATCGGTTCTACAAGCCACCATTTTCCTCCTGCATGACTAGGATCGATTACAACAGGAAGATGTGTCTTTTTGCGAAGTACAGGAATGCTCTGTAAGTCAAGAGTGTTTCTTGTATATGTTTCAAATGTACGGATACCACGCTCGCACAGGATAACGTTTTCATTTCCTGAAGCCATAATATATTCGGCTGACATGATCCATTCTTCGTAGGTAGCGTTCAAACCGCGTTTTAATAAGATCGGACGGTCTACCTGACCGAGCTGTTTTAATAAATCAAAATTCTGCATATTGCGGGCTCCGATCTGAATAAGATCTACTTTCTCATTGAAAACATCGAGGTATTCAGGAGACATCAGCTCTGTTACGATCGGAAGACCGACTTCTTGTTTGACCTGACAGAGAATCTCCAGTCCGTCAAGACCTAACCCTTGAAATGAGTACGGGCTTGTTCTCGGTTTAAATGCTCCTCCGCGCAGAAGATTAGCTCCGGCGGCTTTTGCGGCTTTTGCGATCTCGAGCACTTGATCAAAAGATTCTACAGAACAAGGACCTGCGATCAATCCCATATGTCCTCCGCCGATTTTGACTCCTGAGACGTCGATCACGGAGTCTTCGGGATGAAACGCGCGGTTGGCAAGTTTGTAAGGTTCCTGAACATGCATAACTTTATCTACGGAACTGTCAACTTCAAAGAGTCGTGGGTCGATCAGCGTTGTATCTCCGATACATCCGATGATCGTCATCTCTGTACCGCGGACGATGTGTGTGTCGAGTCCCCGGTTTTTGACCATATTTTCTACACGTGTAATAGTTTCTTCTGTTGAATGTGGTTTCAGTACGATAATCATAAAAATGCCTCCCTGTATTATGAAAAATATTTTCGGCAGCGAAGGGAAGAACAAAAGCGTTCAACTTCATACTGCAAAATTTTAACTGTTTAAAGTGCGAAACTAATAGTATCATAGAATACAAAAAAAAGAATGTCAATGATTTTTTTTGCATATTTCTTTTATTTCTATCTCTTTTTTCGCCTTTTAATGTGCAGATAAATGATATATGAACAGATTTAAAGAATAGCGCCCGACATTGACAGTCTTGCAAAGACAGTGGTATTTTAGTAGAGTTAATGATAGGCGATCAAGAACAATTAAGGAGTTGATGCAATGAAAATCATTAGACAGATCGGGATCATTTTTACAGTATGCTGGCTTAGCCTTGTGATAGAGAAACTGCTTCCTTTTACCTTTCCGGCAAGTGTGATCGGAATGATACTTCTTTTTTTATGCCTGTTTACCGGAGTTTTAAAGATAGAACATATTCAGGAAAAGGCGGATTTTCTTCTCGGAAATATGGCGTTCTTTTTTGTTCCTGCGGGCGTAAGTATTATGAATTATTTTGATGTGCTGAAACATTCGATTGTACAGTTAGTTTTTGTTTGTATTATTTCTACAATTATTACATTTGCAGTGACTGCATGGAGCGTGAAATTGACACTCCGTTTGATGAAAAGCAGGAAACCAGAAAATCTACAGTCAGGAGGCGGAGAAAAATGAGAGAATTGTGTTCTTCACCGTATTTTGGAATTGCGCTAAGCGTTCTAGCCTTCGGAATCGGGGTGAAATTAAATGAAAAGTTAAAAACACCTGTCTGTAATCCATTGGTGATTGCCATTGTTCTTATTGTCGGGGTTCTTCTTATTTTTAAAATACCCTATGAAGATTATAATGCGGGAGGAAAGATTATTAATATGTTCCTCGCTCCGGCAACTGCCTGCCTTGCAGTGGCAATCTATACAAAAATACAGATACTCAAACAGTACTGGCTTCCGATTCTTGTCGGCTGCACGGCCGGATCTTTGGCATCTATGGGAAGTGTTTACGGACTGTGCCGGTTATTCGGACTGGATAAAAGTCTGACAGTTTCTTTGCTGCCGAAATCCGTAACAACCCCGATTGCCGTGAGCATATCAGAACCGGCAGGCGGCGTCGTTCCGATTACGGTTGCCGCCGTTATCGGAACAGGAATACTAGGGGGGATATTTGCGCCCCTTCTTATAAAATTATTTAAGGTATCTGATCCGGTTGCGGCAGGACTTGCCATAGGGGCATCCAGCCATGCGGTAGGAACATCGAAAGCGATTGAGATCGGGGAAGTGGAAGGCGCGATGAGCGGACTTGCAATCGGTATATGCGGTATTGTCACTGTGATTGTGTCTATATTTCTGGTGTGAAATATTTTCGGGAAGATCTTCGATGATCTTTACGGCTTTTTGTCGGAACTGTAGAAAAAAGGAATGGAAGAAATGAGGATAAAATGAAAAGAAATACATCGCATACAATAAAAAGAGCGCAGCGTTTTCCTGTTATATTGATCGGGGAAGGACTTCTCGTAGGAGCTGTCGGAGGGTTGATCGTGCTCCTTTACAGAATCGCGCTTACTTGTGCGGGAAAATGGCTTGGTGAAGCGCTGGCGTTTATAAAAGGAAATCCACTGCGGATTGCGGGATGGTTTGCTGTTTTGATGCTGCTTGCAGTGCTTGTCGGGAAACTGATAAAATGGGAACCGATGATATCGGGGAGCGGAATACCGCAGGTTGAAGGTGAAATACTTGGAAAATTGAATCAAAACTGGCTTAAAGTTCTGCCCGCTAAGTTTGCGGGAGGATTTCTTTGTCTGTTCGGCGGACTGTCTCTTGGCAGGGAAGGTCCGTCTATACAGCTTGGAGTGATGAGCGGACAGGGAATATCACGGATTTTAAGCAGAGGGAAAACAGAAGAACGGTATTTGATGACGTGTGGGGCGAGCGCCGGACTGGCTGCGGCATTTCACGCTCCTTTGGCAGGCGTTATGTTTGCGTTGGAAGAACTGCACAAAGGGTTTTCGACAAGTCTGCTTATTTCGGTTATGACAGCTTCGGTTACGGCAGATTATATATCGTCTCATATTATGGGGCTTGATCCGGTGTTCCGATTTCAGTTGGAACAGACGCTTCCCCAGAATTATTATTGGATGATCCTTGTGTTGGGAGTGATTTTAGGTCTGATGGGAGCGCTCTATAATAAGGTAATGCTAAAAGCGCAGGAACTTTATAAAAGACCGAAATTTTTAAACGAGACGACTCGTCTTATGATCGCGTTTTCGGCGGCGGGAGTGCTTGGACTTTGCATGCCTTCGGTACTTGGAAGCGGAGGGGATCTGATCGTTGCTTTGACGGATAAAGAGATGGTGTTGAAAGTTGCGATCATTACGTTTCTTGTGAAATTTCTGTTTTCGGCAGTCAGTTTCGGATCCGGCGCTCCTGGCGGAATTTTTTTTCCGCTTCTGATATTAGGCGCAATGGTCGGCGGAATCTTCTCTATGACAGGAACGGAAATCTTCGGTTTAGATCCGATGTATATGAATAATTTCGTTTTACTGGCAATGGCCGGATTTTTCACGGCGATCGTTCGTGCGCCGATCACAGGGATCATACTTCTGTTTGAGATGTCCGGCTCGGTAAGTCAGATGCTTTCTCTTGCACTTGTTTCGGTGACTGCATATGTCACTGCAACTTTGGTAAGATCTGAACCGATTTATGAAAGCCTTCTGGCAAATCTGCTGCAAAGAGAAAAAGAGGAAGAACAGCCGGTTTATGCGGGCGGGCAGAAAGTGCTGAGCGAGTTTGTGATCATGGGAGGTTCTGCTCTTGAAAACCGCACCGTCATGGAAATAGATCTGCCGGACAACTGCCTTCTTGTCGCGGTAGACAGAGGCGGAAAAGAGTTTATTCCGAAAGGAAAAACATGCCTTATGGCAGGCGATAAACTGACGGTTATGGCAGATGAACGAGATGCGGGATATGTACATGACAAAATGAAAAACTTATGTTATACTTCATTTTAGGTCAGCATTGATTTTAAATAGTTAATGTGAAGAAAACAAAGGAGAGTACGATATGAAAAGAGTACTGTTAAAGCTGAGCGGAGAAGCGCTCGCGGGAGATAAAAAAACAGGTTTTGACGAGGCAACCTGTATTAAAGTTGCAGAGCAGGTAAAGAAACTGACTGAGGATGGCATTCAGGTGGCGATCGTGACCGGAGGAGGCAACTTCTGGAGGGGAAGGACGAGCGAGACGATCGACCGGACAAAAGCAGATCAGATCGGAATGCTGGCAACGGTGATGAACTGTATTTATGTATCTGATATTTTCCGTTATGTCGGGATGAAAACAGAAGTGTTTACGCCGTTTGTATGCGGTTCGTTTACGTCATTATTCTCAAAAGATGCGGCAGTAGCGGCGCTGGAAGAAGGAAAAGTGATCTTTTTCGCAGGAGGAACGGGACATCCGTATTTTTCAACAGATACAGGGGCGGTATTAAGAGCGATCGAGATTGAAGCGGACGCGATGCTGCTTGCAAAGGCGATAGACGGTATTTATGACAGCGATCCGAAAGTGAATCCGGAAGCGGTCAAATATGACGAGATATCCATACAGGAAGTGATCGATCAGAAACTTGCCGCGGTGGATCTTACAGCATCGATTCTCTGCCTTGAAAATAAGATGCCGATGCTTGTATTCGGTTTGAACGAGGAAAACAGTATTGTGGAAACGATGAGCGGAAACTTTACGGGAACGAAAGTGACTGTATAAGCGTTATAAAAAATTTGCAGGAGGATATAAATATGAATGAAAGATTGACGACATATGATTCAAAGATGACAAAAACGATCAATAATCTTGACGGAGAATTAGCTACGATCAGAGCCGGTCGCGCAAATCCACATGTTCTTGATAAATTGACAGTTGATTATTACGGATCGCCGACACCGATCCAACAGGTGGCAAACGTATCTGTCCCGGAAGCAAGGATGATTCAGATCCAGCCGTGGGAAAAGAGCATGCTCAAAGAGATTGAGAAAGCGATCCTTATGTCAGATCTCGGCATCAATCCGACTAATGACGGTTCGACGGTTCGCCTCGTATTCCCTGAACTTACGGAGGATCGGAGAAAAGAACTGGCAAAAGATGTGAAGAAAAAAGGAGAGGCTGCGAAAGTGGCTGTCAGAAATATCCGTCGTGACGGAAATGTAGCGTTTAAGAAGTTAAAAGGAACGGAAGTTTCGGAAGATGAGATCAAAGATCTGGAAGACGATCTTCAGAAGATTACGGATAAATATATCGAAAAGATTGATAAGATGGTCGAGGTAAAGACAAAAGAGATTATGACTGTGTAATCGGATTCTTAACGCCGTTACAAAAACTGGGGGCTTTGATTGTAAGCCCCCTTTCGTATAGAGAGGAAGAAAAGATGAACGTACCGCAGCATATAGCAATTATTTTAGACGGAAATGGCAGATGGGCGAAAGCAAAGGGGATGCCGCGAAACTACGGACACGCACAGGGAAGCAAAAATGTGGAGAAAATCTGTGAAGAGGCATGGCGTATGGGAATTAAATATCTGACGGTTTATGCATTTTCAACAGAAAATTGGAGCCGCCCGGAAAATGAAGTTGCGGCTCTTATGAAACTGCTTCGTAATTATATGAAAACATGCTTGAAAACAGCGGCCAAGAATGATATGAAGATCCGTGTGATCGGAGATATTGAGCCGTTGGATGACGATATCAAAAGCAGGATTCGCGAGCTAGAAGCTGCTACCACAGACAACGGCGGTCTGAATTTTACGATTGCCTTGAATTACGGAAGCAGAGATGAGCTGACACGGGCAGCGCAAAAAATGGCGAAAGACTGTGCAGAAGGAAAGATAAAAGCAGAAGAGATTGATGAATCGGTGTTTGAGACATATTTAGATACTCATGGGATTCCGGATCCAGATATGATGATCCGAACGAGTGGGGAGCAGAGATTGTCGAATTATCTTCTTTGGCAGCTTGCATATTCGGAATTTTATTTTACGGATGTGCCCTGGCCGGATTTTACAAAAGAAGAACTTGTAAAAGCAATCGAAGAATATAACCACAGACACAGAAGATTCGGCAAAGTTGAGGAGGCGTAATCTATGTTTAAAACACGGTTGTTGAGCGGCATTATGCTGATGATCATTGCATTGACGACAGTGATTGCCGGAGGGCAAGTTTTATTTACGGTTCTTTTCGCGATCAGCCTGATCGGAATGTCAGAACTTTATAAAGTGTTTGGCATTGAGAAAAAAGCGCCGGGAATTGTCGGTTATATTTTTGCTTTCGGGTATTATGCGCTTATTTATATGGAAGAATATCTCCCGGGAGAAAAACATACATGGTTTATGCTGCTTTTTATGGCGTATTTGATCTGCCAGATGGCAGTGCTTGTATTTTCTTATCCGAAATATAATACACAGCAGATCATGGCGGCATTTTTCGGAGTATTTTATGTAGCGGTAATGCTGTCTTACATTTACCTTACAAGAATGCTTCCGGGAGGAGTGTTTACCGTATGGCTTGTGTTTATCTGTTCGTGGGGATGCGATACATGTGCATACTGTGTAGGCATGCTCATCGGAAAGCATAAGATGGCTCCGGTTCTGAGTCCGAAAAAATCCGTAGAAGGCGGGATAGGAGGAATTGCAGGCGCAGCCCTGATTGGTGTGCTTTATGCATTAGCTGTGAACCACTGGGGAAATGCAGGGGCGAGTATGGTTTCTTATGCAGTGATCGGTGCAGTCGGCGGCGCAATTTCCCAGATCGGCGATCTGGCGGCATCGGCGATCAAACGTTATCATAATATTAAAGATTACGGGAAACTGATTCCGGGTCATGGAGGAATTCTGGATCGTTTTGACAGTGTCATTTTTACTGCTCCGATCATATATTATCTTGCGGTTTTATTGTAAGACATAAGGGCATTATGAAGCCGGAAGATAAGTTTACGGGCGATATGTTACAGGACAGATGCAGAAGTGAGGTACAAAGATATGAAAAGAATCGCTGTCTTAGGGTCTACCGGCTCGATCGGAACCCAGACGCTTGAAATTGTAAGAACAAACAAAGATATAAAAATCACGGCGCTTGCTGCGGGAAATAACATTGAACTTCTGGAAAAACAGATCCGGGAATTCAAACCGTCGATTGCCGCAGTGTGGAATGAGGAAAAAGCCGCAGAGCTGAAAATAAAGACTGCGGATCTGGATGTGGAGATCTTATCCGGGATGGACGGATTGCTTGCCGCTGCATCTTGGAAAGATTCACAGATTGTTGTAACTGCGATTGTAGGTATGATCGGAATCCTGCCGACGATCGAGGCGATCAAAGCCGGAAAGGATATTGCGCTGGCAAATAAAGAAACACTTGTGACGGCAGGGCATATTATCATGCCGCTGGCGGAACAATATAAAGTGTCGATCCTTCCTGTAGACAGTGAACACAGCGCGATTTTTCAGTCGCTTCAGGGGGGACAGCGCAAAGCTCTCCATAAAATATTATTGACTGCTTCGGGCGGACCGTTCCGCGGGAAAAAAAGAGAAGAACTTACCGGTATACAAGTTGAAGATGCTTTGAAACATCCAAACTGGGAGATGGGACAGAAGATTACGATCGATTCTTCTACAATGGTGAATAAAGGTCTTGAAGTGATAGAAGCCAAATGGCTTTTTGACGTTTCGGTCGATCAGATCCAAGTTGTCGTACAGCCTCAAAGCATTATTCATTCTATGGTAGAATATGAGGACGGTGCGGTGATCGCTCAACTTGGAACACCGGACATGAAACTGCCGATCCAATATGCGCTTTATTATCCGGAGAGAAGGTATCTTCCGGGAGATCGTCTTGATTTTTCCACACTTTCGCAGATTACTTTTGAGAAGCCGGATATGGAGACGTTTTACGGACTGAAGCTTGCGTATGAAGCCGGGAGAAAAGGCGGTTCTCTTCCGACTGTGTTTAATGCGGCAAACGAGCGTGCTGTTGCAATGTTTCTCGGAAGACAGATCGCATATCTTGAGATTCCGGAGATTATTTCGGCGTGTATGGAAAATCATAAAAATATTGCAGATCCGACAGTGGAAGAGATACTAAAGACTGAGCGGGAAACATATGAATTTATAAAAAACAGGTGGTAGCGAATGGGAATCATTATTGCAGTTTTATTATTTAGTTTTATTATCATCTTTCATGAATTGGGACATTTTCTTCTTGCAAAGAAAAACGGAATTCGGGTAGATGAATTTTCTTTAGGACTTGGACCTACGTTATTAGGAAAACAGATCGGAGAGACAAAATTTTCTCTGAAACTGCTTCCTTTCGGCGGCGCGTGTATGATGGGCGAAGATGATGCCGACGATCTGTCGGAAGGAAGTTTCAACAGTAAATCCGTGTGGGCGAGAATGTCAGTTGTTGCGGCGGGACCGATCTTCAATCTCATTCTTGCGTGTGTTTTCTGTTTTATATTGATTATGATAACCGGTTACAGAAGTCCGGAAATAACAGGAGTGCTGGACGGCTATTCCGCGCAGGAAGAGGGACTTCAAGCCGGAGACGTTATCACAGAGATCAACGGGCGGAACGTGCATATATGGGATGATGTCAGTCTGTATACAATGACACATGCCGATGAAGCGCCTTTCAAAGTAGAGTATGAACGTGACGGCAAGAAATATACGGCAAAACTGGAGCCTCGACAGTTGGAAGGCGATGCCGCACCGCTGCTTGGGGTGACAAGCGGAGATATAGTAAAACCGGGGATTTTCAAATCTGTTGAATACAGTATTTACAAAGTAAAGTACTGGATGAATTATACAGTAGACAGTTTGCGCATGCTTGTGACAGGTCAGGCAGGACTTAAAGATCTTTCAGGTCCGGTAGGAATTGTAAATGCCGTAGACGACATGTATCAGGAAGCAGCTCCGGCAGGGTTCGGCGTTGTGATGCTCAGTATGATGAACTTCGGTGTTCTGCTGACAACAAATCTCGGAATTTTAAATCTGCTTCCGCTCCCTGCATTGGACGGAGGACGACTTGTTTTTCTTATAATAGAAGCGATCCGTAAAAAACGTGTTCCGCCGGAAAAAGAAGGAATGGTACATTTTGCGGGATTCGCATTGCTTATGGTACTGATGGCCGTTGTGATGTATAACGATATCATGAAGTTGTTTTGATTATCATATGCTCTTGCAGAGACTCCGAATACGAAAGTTGTTCTAAACGAAAGCTTCCGCATATATATTTAGAGAGAATAAATCTGATGAAGGAGAACGTATGCGGGAAACAGAAAACAATAAGAGGTATAAAGCTGCAATGCAAGGAGTCGGGATGCAGAATGTGAAAATGCAGCAGGAGGCGGCAGATAAAGGATCATTACAGGTGAATGTAACTTCATCGGTGAATTCATATCCGATTTCGGAAGCTCGCATTTCGATTTCGTATACCGGTGTTCCGGAAAATACATTAGAACAGTTGGTGACTGATTCCTCGGGGCAGACGGATATGATTGAGCTGGATGCGCCGCCGGAAGAGTGGAGTCTGGACCCTGAAAACGAACGGCAGCCTTATTCGGAATATACATTGAATGTAAGCGCTCCGGGGTTTGAGCCTGTGAGCATTGCGGGAACAGAAATTCTGGCAAATACAAAAGCAATTCAAAATATCAGGATGAGACCGACAGATACGGGCAGGGAAGAGGAAGAAATTTTCGTCATCCCTGCTCATACTTTATATGCAGAATATCCTCCTAAAATAGCGGAAGATGAGATCAAGCCTGTAAATGAAAGCGGAGAGATCGTTTTAAGCCGTGTTGTTGTTCCTGAATACATTGTTGTTCATGACGGTTCTCCGAGAGATTCGACTGCAAAAAACTATTATGTGAAGTATAAAGATTATATCAAAAATGTGGCGTCCAGCGAAATTTATGCCACCTGGCCCGCAAATACGATTCGGGCAAACGTTCTTGCGATTATGTCTTTTACGCTCAATCGCGTTTATACCGAATGGTATAGAAACAAAGGGTATGATTTTACGATCACTTCATCTACAGCATTCGATCATAAGTGGATACCGGAAAGAAATGTATATGAAAGCATTTCCGTGATCGTAGATGAATTGTTTGCAAATTATCTTTCAAGACCGAACGTGCGGCAGCCGATATTGACACAGTATTGTGACGGGAAAATGGTGAGCTGTCCGAATTGGATGACCTTTTTGTTATAACCTACAAAACTGCGAAAACCCTTGATTTTACTGGGATTCCGGCGCATAGTAGTAATAAACTTTCAGCTCATCTTTTGAGCGATCATATATAATCTTTTCTATCACGCTCTTTAGGATTTCATTTTTGGTTACGGGGTCCACAGAGTCAGATTCTATGATTTCATATACATTTCTTACTTTTTCCAACATAGCGATTTTAGAAGTATCAATAGTAGGTTCTGCTGGTTTTATGTCTGCAAGCTGCTTTTCCAGCATCTCTTTTTCTTCCTGAACCATGCGCTTATTTTCTTTATATTCGTCAAGTGTATCTACTCCATTACGGTACGCTTCTCTGATGCGGTCAAATTTTTCCGCATTCTTTCTTAACTGCTCCGTAATAATGACGTTTAGATCCACAGAAGTTTCCTGCACCGGTTCAACGTGCCTGTAGATGATGTTGCCACTGTCCAGAACTTCTTTTATGGATGCAAGTACCGCCGGTTCTAACCTTAACGAGCTTACAGATGTTTTTGCAAGGCATTTTCCTTTTGAGTACCCATAGCATGTAAAATAGCAGTATGATTTTTGGTTACTTACTGTTTTGGCAATCATGGTTCTTCCGCATACAGGGCACTTCATAAGACCTGATAGCCAATGTTTGTATGTAGAGGAAGGTCTGGCGCCGGAAGGTTTGTATTCGCTTTTGTAACGGATCTGCGCTTTGTCAAATAATTCTTTAGATATAATAGCAGGTTGCTGACCATCAGAGACAATCCATTCTGATTCCGGCCGGATTTCGTTTGTTTCGCTTACGGTACGGTTCCACCGGATCATACCGCAGTAAGTTGGGTTCTGTAAGATGTATTCAATAGATCTGCGTTCAAACGGTTTGTTGTGAGATGTTTTAAACCCACACAAATTTAGATAGCGTGCTATGTCGAATATTCCGGTATGTTCATTTACATATTTATCAAATATGATTTTAATTATTTCAGCTTCTTCCGGTACAATAACGGGAGGCTTTCCGCGTTCTTGGATTTTATATCCAAGCGGAGGGCGCGCCTGATAGCCGCCGCGTTTTGCCTTTTCTGTCATCCCTCGTGTCACTTCGCCGGAAAGACGGACGGAATAGTACTCGTCCATCCATTCAATGATGCGCTCGATCAAAGAGCCGAACGGACCGTCTACAAGCGGCTCGGAAACGCTTAAAACGTCCACATTATGCTTTTTTTTAAGAAGGGACTTATAAACGATAGATTCTTCCTGGTTTCTGGCAAAACGGCTGAATTTCCATACGATGATACAATCTACAGGATGTTTGTCTGATTTGGCAAGAGCGATCATCTTTTGAAACTCCGGACGCTTGTCAGCTTTCCGACCGGAAATACCGAGCTCATAAAAGATTTGCAGGACAATCATATCGTTCTTTTTAGCAAAGTCTTTCAACAGTTTTGCCTGCGAATCAGGAGAGAGCTCTTCTTGGCCGGATGTGGATACCCTAACATAACCATAACAATATTTAGTTTTCATGACATCACCTCGGTTGATTCATTCTATTCCTGACAGAGCAGAAAAATGAGTATAAAAATAACAGCTATCAAGAAACAAATGTTCTGATTGCGATAGCTGACCGAAGATGATACAATATTTTCGTTGATTAGGTGTATATCTTCGGATATATTCCAGAGCCGTTCCTGTTGGCGCAGGGGCGGTTCTTTCTTATGTAAAAACAAAAGGTGCTTCCACTATGGGAAACACCTTCGATTTTAAATCGAATCACAAGCTGGGCGGCGTATCCAGCATCTCAGGTACTCTTTCGAGTGTGTCGGGAGCCTTTCCGACCTTTGCAATTCAATCTATTGTATTCCCATTATAGAGTAAAATATTCTATTTGTCAAATTTTTTGAGTCGTCCGTTATCTATCCCATGTTTCAGTTTTCCGTTTGTTATTGTGTGAAGAGTAGCGACATACAAATAGTTTTCTTTCATATCCAGTTTAATTCCGATTTGTACGTTTTCACTAAATATTTTAACAAGTTCGAAGCTGTCTCCCGATTCGTTTGGGTTTACACCTATGTAATCAGGAGAAGATATGATGGATGAGATAAATCGAAGATATGGAAGACATTCCGGATGTCGTTTTTCGATGTGCTTCTCTAATCCAAAAGATTGATATATTAAATCTTGTTCAAACTGTATAGGAAGATATTTATTGAATTCTTTATTGTAAGATGCAACAGGAAATACTTTGTTGTTCGTGACTTATCTCACCTCTTTTCTTTAGTTCTTCCCCTGCACACTGTGGGGCAGGGGCTTATACCTCTTCCATGACTGCCAGATTTGGGATGAAGAAGATAATGTAATTGTCTATCTTCGTATATTCTCCGTATTTTTCTGTGTAGCAGTCGATACATTCCTGTAAAAATTGTTCTGTTACGCCTAGATATTCCGCTGTTTCATGCCGTGAATGACACCCGGCGCGGAACGCTTGTATAATTCCGGTCAGCCCGATCAGTTTGTTATACCCCCAAAGCCTTGCTTGTCGTTCCTGTTTGCGGTTCTGGGGGTCGGATAAATCTGTTATATCTCCGACAGTTGTATGGTAATGCCCCAGTTCTTCCGCGAGGACGCAGGCTTTTTCTGCGCCATTATCTACAGACGTATTAATTGCGATATTTCCATCTATATAGATACCTTTTAGGTTTTCTTCTCCGAGATAATAATTATGCACTTTTACTGCATTTTCAAAGGCTTCTTGTTCTAATTGTTCAAGTTTATTCAAATAAATCCCTCCACATGTTTTTATCATAGTATCAGATTTGATGTGCAATAATATGGACTTATTTATTTTCTTGCTTAATAAATTTTGCAAATTCTTTTATACGGTCAAGCTGTTCTTCTGTGTATTCATCACCGTCAAAGTGGGCGGCGAGGGTAATAGGTTGGTCAACAACTTCGTTAGTCCAACCCATTAAATATGAAGGGGATACCTGTAATGCGTTTGCAATATCTTCTAATTTATCAACAGGCATATTTTTTATGTATCCTGTTTCGTATCTTTGTAAAGTAGATTTACTGATTCCGACCTTATCAGAAAGTGTTTGGTATGACATATCTAATTCTTCTCGTCTCTTTTTCATACGAGACATTATATCTTGCATTTTTTCAGAAATTTCTTTTTCACTCATATCTGCACCTCCGTATAAACTAATTATAAACTATTTTTTCATATTTGCAACAGATAATTTGGTAAAAACAAAAAAATGTTGCAAATATGGGTTGACAATACCAAAATGCAGGTGTAATATAAAAGCATCCCAAATATGCAACGAAAGGAGGGCGAAGAATGTCGTTCGATAAATTAAAAGGGAAAATGACGGAGAGACATGTATCACAAGAAAAATTATCTAAGGTATTGGGTATTACTGTACAATCGCTAAATGCAAAGTTAAACGGGAGAAGCCAATTTACTTTGGAAGAGGTGGTTAAGATTTCCGAACATTTGGAATTAGATAATCCTGTCGATATTTTTTTTAATCCGAGCGTCTCAAAAATGCAACACATAATTGAACCAAAGGAGGAGGTGGTGAAGTAGGTGGACTGGAATAGGGTATTGAAAGTATTAAAGGAACTTGAAGGAGTTTCATATCCAGACTGGGTAAAAATAAAGTCTGGAGTAAACGATTATTTCCGTGCTGAGTCTACTAAGGAAGCAAATAGAATACAACTTGCAGACCCAGACACGATAATGCGATTCGTGAAAAATTATTCTTCAACAATTTGAATGAAGATAAAGGCGAAGTAATTGAGTTGAGTCGGTAGGATCACAAGAGCTGTTGCATATCTCGACAGAACCAGAAGAGGAGGTGGTGTAGATGAGGATAGCTATAACGCTAGCGTGCTTTTCTACTCTTATGAATAGCATCTCGCTAATTTGTATTTGTGTGTCGCTGTTATTAAAGAAGAGGAATGACAATTCCGATGATAGTTCCAATAGCGGCAATTACTGATGAAATTGTACCGATGACTAGCCACTTCTTATCTTTTGATGAAGCTTTTTTCATTTGATTTAGAAGTTTTGCTTGATCTTGTTGAACTATTTTAATCTCATTTAACAGATCAATTTGCTTTTGTGAATAGTCATTTTGCACACGTTCAAATGAAGGTGGCTCGGGAATATTGAAAAAATCCATAAATAATCTTCTCCCTACATAATACTCGGACATGTCAGTGTCCTGTAACTAAAGTATAGGAGATTTTAAAGGACAACGCAACAAGTACAAACAGTGATTCATAAGCTTTAGAGAGGTGGTGTAAATGATCATAAAAAGCATTGTAGTAATTGACGGAAAAGAAGTAGAGGTTAAGGAACTGGAAGACAAAGAGGCATTTGCAGAAAGTGTTAACCAGAGGGTTCTTTTTGACAGAAACTACATAATAGAGAAAACCGCGTAAGCGGTAGAAAGGAAGGACAAGCATGGAAAAAATGAAATTACCGGCAGTGCCGGAGCTGGCACTGATCCCGATCGAACGGAGAAGCTTGCCGGAAGCGGATCACAAGCAGGAGAGCCGAAAGATCCGGAGCAAAAGAAAAGAAAGAGACAGCGCTGCAAGAGGACTGATCGCGGTAACAGTCGCAAGCATGATGTTAAATGCGGTGATGGCTGTGATTATTTATATCTTGCAGGCAGGACCGATCTAAGGAGGTGAGCGAAGATGATCAAAGGAGCGAAGACGATCGCAGAGTATGCGATCCGCAAGTGGATCAACCAGAACTTTTATTGTGACTGCGTACACATCACGGAAATGTACGGAAACGAGGCATTTATAGAGGATAAAACAGGAGATTGCATGATCGTTGTTTATGATCCGGCCACAAGGCAGGTAATGGCAAAATAAAATGCGCCCATAAATGAGGCGGCAACCTCTGGGCGCATAGTTAAAAGATCAACTTTATTTTAGACGGAAAAGAGGGATTTGTAAAGTTATGGCAGCGACAAGTTTTGAAATTAAAGAAACCATCCTTTCTCTTCCGAAGAAGAGTGAGACGGATGTTTATCACACAGAATTAAATATCGTCAGTTGGTTTGGGAAAGAACCAAAGCTGGATATTCGTGGGTGGTCCGATGACCACGAGAAGATGACAAAAGGAATCAGCCTCACAGAGGATGAGTTCATAAAAATTGCCCGTGCAGGGTTAGAAAAATTAGGAGGGAAATAATTATGCAGATTACATTTAATAGTTACGAAGAAATGATGGATTTTATGGAAAAAATTCAGGGGCGTGTGTCGGCAAAGGAAGAGAAGGCAGTTACAACCGCGGAAGAGATGAAGCAGCACAGTGTTTCAGAAAGTTGTCAAAGCACTCCTGTATCAGCGCCGGCACAGAATGTGCCACCCGTATCTACGCCGGTTGCTCCGGTTGCTCCGACTGCACCTGTACAGACTGCAGTTCCAACTAGTCGGCACGAGTATACGCGGGATGATTTGGCGCGGGCAGCGATGACTCTGATGGATAAGGGGGGTATGGTTCAACTACAGCAACTTCTTACAAGTTATGGGTGTGAGACGTTACAGCAACTTACGGAGGATCAGTTCGGTAGTTTCGCGACATCACTTCGGGGAATGGGGGCGCAGATCTGATGGGACATGAAGAAAGAGATCATGCACTCTTAAGCGCATCCAGCGCGCATCGATGGCTCAAATGTACGAAGAGTGCCCGACTGGAAGAACAGTTTCCGAATACTACCTCGGAAGCGGCAAAGGAAGGTACACTGGCGCATGAACTTGCTGAACTGAAGGTGCGGAATTATTTCAAGCCGGGAGACGTTTCCAAGCGTAAACTTACCTTTGCAATCAAAAAATTCAAAGAAGATCCTCTGTGGGATGACGAGATGTTGATACATACAGATACTTATATCGATTATATCCGGGATGTATCTATCAAGCTTCCGGCAACTCCGTTTGTAGAAGTGGAGAAACGGGTCGATTTCAGCGATTATGTTCCGGAAGGATTCGGAACTGCAGACTGTATTATGATCCAGGGGAACACTCTGTTCGTAATTGATTTCAAATATGGAAAAGGTGTTCCTGTTTCCGCCGAAGAGAATCCGCAAATGATGTTGTATGCGCTGGGTGCGTATGAAGCATGTAAGATTCTTTATCCGATTGAGCGGATTCGCTTAGGAATTGTACAGCCCCGCCTTCCGGATGGAATTTCGGAATGGGAGTGTACATTGGAAGAGCTCCTGCAATTTGGGGATTATGCAAAAGAGCGCGCGACACTTGCATTTGCGGGAGAAGGAGAGTTCGCACCTGGAGAAAAGACCTGTAAGTTCTGCCAGGCAAAGAAACAATGCCGCGCACGATCTGACCACAATGTGAAGATGGCATTCAACTTAGGGGATTTGCCACCACTGATTACAAAGGAGGAAGCCGGACAACGGCTTTTGGCAATGAGGGACGTAGTTGCATATCAGAAAGACCTGCAGGAGTGGGCGCTGTCTGAATGTCTCGCCGGAAATGAAGTTCCCGGATGGAAGGCAGTGGAAGGCAGACGATCCCGCGACTGGACGGACATGGATGCCGCTTTTGAAAAATTAACTAAGAGCGGTGTTGTGGCAGAAGAAATCCTTTGGGAGAAAAAGCCGCTGACCCTGGCACAGGTGGAAAAGACAATCGGAAAGAAAGATTTTGCAGATGCCGTGGGAGAGTTCGTGACCCAGAAACCGGGGAAACCGACACTAGTAGAAGCATCTGATAAGAGACAGGCAATTACAAATAAAGTAACCGCACAGGAAGCATTTAAGGAGGAAAATTGAAATGGGAATCGGAGAAGCAACGAACGTAACAACAGGAAAAGCAAGATTAAGTTATGTACATTTATTTAAGCCTTATGCCGCAATGCAGGGGCAGGAAGAAAAATTCAGCGTAACTGTACTGATCCCGAAGACAGATGTAGAAACAATGGCGCGTATCAATGCGGCAATCGAGGCGGCAAAACAAAAGGGGATTACAGAAAAATGGAATGGGGTGTGCCCTCCGATCGTACCGACTCCGGTTTACGATGGAGATGGAGTCCGGCCAAGCGACGGCATGCCGTTCGGAGAAGAATGTAAAGGTCATTGGGTGTTTACCGCAAGCGCGAAGGTAGATTATCCACCGGAAGTAGTGGATAAGATGGGAAATCCGATCATCAATCAGTCAGAAGTGTACAGCGGAATGTACGGACGAGTGAACGTGAATTTCTTCCCTTATGCATTTGGAGGCAAGAAAGGAATTGGATGTGGACTGGGTCCGGTTCAGAAGTTGGAAGATGGGGAAACCCTGTCAGGGGGACACGTATCCGCTGCACAGGCGTTCGGAGCGCCACAGCCGGCATCAGCAACACAGCCACAAAATGGGGGAGTTCAGATCAATCCCATCACAGGACTTCCGATGTGATTTTTTGTGGAGTCGAAAGACTCCGCATGTTTAAAAGGAGAAGATACGGATGAGGCATCATCTATCGATAGATATAGAGACAAAAAGCAGCATAGATATTGGAAAAGCTGGATTATATAAATATGCACAGTCTCCGGATTTTGCAATCCTTTTATTTGCCTACAAATGGGATGATGATCCGGTTCAGATTGTGGATCTTGCTACGGGTGAGTTGATTCCGGACTGGATACTGGACGAGCTTGTAGATCCGGATACGATCAAACACGCATATAACGCAGCCTTTGAATGGTACTGTTTAAATCGCGCTGGATATGCGACTCCTTTGGATCAGTGGCAATGTACTATGATGCATGGTCTGTACTGCGGATATACAGCAGGTCTGGACGCAACCGGAAAAGCAATCGGACTGCCGCAGGATAAGCGGAAGTTGACAACAGGAAAGGCACTGATCCGATATTTTTGTGTACCATGTAAACCGACAAAGACGAACGGGAACAGAACATGGAACTTGCCAAAACATGCGCCTGAAAAATGGGTGCTTTTTAAAGATTACTGCAAGCAGGATGTAATAACAGAGTACGAGATTTTGAAACGGTTGGAGCAGTATCCAGTTCCGGAAGAGGAAGAGATCTTATGGCAGATGGATATTTGGATGAATGCTTACGGAGTTCGTGTGGATGAGGAGCTGATCAACGGGGCTTTGGCTATCGACGCGATCAGCAGTGAAAACCTGACAATGGAAGCTATTGATATTACCGGACTTGGAAATCCGAACAGTACCTCGCAGTTAAAAGCGTGGATTGAAAAGCAAATATCCGGAGAAATTTCCGGCTTGACAAAAGAGAACGTAACGGAATTATTGAACCGTAGTGATATATCAGATGAGGTGAGGAGAGTGCTGGAGATACGTCAGCAGCTCGGAAAGACCTCCATTAAAAAATATGTAGCCATGAAAACCGCAGAGGGAGAAGGAGAACGCGTTCGAGGACTGACCCAGTTCTACGGTGCTAACAGAACCGGCAGATGGGCAGGACGTCTTGTGCAGATGCAAAACCTCCCGCGGAACTATCTGAAAACACTGGACGAGGCAAGAAAGCTGGTAAAGGCGAAAAATTATGAAGGCGTTCGGCTGATCTACGGAAACGTACCGGATACACTTTCCCAGTTGATCCGAACAGCGTTTATCCCTTCCGAGGGGCGGAAGTTTGTAGTGGCAGACTTCTCTGCGATCGAGGCACGTGTGATTGCGTGGCTGGCAGGAGAACAGTGGGTAAATGAAGTGTTTGCTACCCACGGAAAAATCTACGAAGCGACGGCATCTCAAATGTTCCATGTGCCGATCGAAAGAATCACAAAAGGAAATCCAGAATACAGTCTGCGGCAGAAAGGAAAGGTTGCGACGCTTGCGCTTGGATATCAGGGAGGTTCTAATGCGCTGATTGCAATGGGGGCTTTGAATATGGGACTGACAGAAGAAGAACTTCCGGACATCGTGCAGAGATGGAGGAGCGCAAACCCGAGAATCCGTGACCTGTGGTATGCCGTAGAAGAGGCATCGTTACAAACGATGCTGACAGCACAACCACATGCGATCAACGGACTGATTTTTGCGCTGGAAAGCGATCTTGTGTATGGGCAACACTTCCTTACAGTACAGCTTCCGAGTGGAAGGAAGCTTTTTTACCCGAAACCATTTTTACAGGAGAATCAGTTCGGGAAAGCGGCGATCCATTACTATACTGTAGGTCAGCAGACAAGGAAATGGGAAGTGACGTCCACTTATGGTGGCAAAATGACAGAGAATATCGTGCAGGCAATCGCAAGAGACTGTCTTGCGGAAACATTACGAAGAATTGAGAAAAAAGGGCTGCAGGTGGTATTCCATGTCCACGATGAAGTGATCATCGACGCGCCGATGGATGTGACAGTAGATGAAATCTGTAGTCTGATGGCAGAACCGATAACATGGGCGCCAGGGTTAATACTGAAAGGCGCAGGATTTGAAAGTAACTATTATATGAAAGATTAGAGGGATGACGGATGCGGCATAACAGAAAATTACACATTAGTACCGCCGGCACAAGAAAAACAAAGCACTGGCCGGAAACAGAAATCCTTTGGTCTGAATTTGTAGGCAGGGTAAAAACTCCGGTACGAAGTACGGAGACAGTGGAAGAATATCTTGCGATGCCGAAATACCGACAGGATGAATTAAAAGATGTCGGTGGTTTTGTGGGCGGCACATTTGAGAATAATATCCGGAAAGCTGCTTATGTAAAGGGCAGAGATCTTCTGACTCTGGACATGGATAACATCCCCGCAGGCGGTACGGATGAGATTTTGAAACGGGTATCCGGTTTGGGGTGCGCGGCTTTGGTCTACAGCACAAGAAAACACGCTGGGTATGCGCCCAGACTCCGTGTGATTGTACCACTGGATGCGACCGCGTCAGCGGATGAATATGAGCCGGCGTCAAGAAAGCTGGCATCTTTGATCGGAATGGAATTCTGTGACCCGACTACCTTTGATGTGTCGAGGCTGATGTACTGGCCAAGCTGCTGTAAAGACGGGGAATACATCTTTGAAGTATACGATCACCCATTCTGCAGCCTGTCCGGTCTCCTTCAGATGTACGGAGACTGGACAGATATTTCGCAATGGCCACAGGTGCCGGGAACGGCAGCAATCGAAAAGAGACGGCTTGCGAAACAGGAAGACCCGACTACAAAGCGTGGAATCATCGGCGCATTCTGCCGGACATACACGATCTCTCAGGCGATGGAGAAGTTCATTCCGGGGATGTATGATCCTACGGATATTGAGGGGCGTTATACCTACACTGGCGGGTCTACGGTGGGCGGTGCAGTTGTGTATGACGGGGATCTGTTCCTTTATTCTCACCACGCAACGGATCCGTGTTCCGGCATGCTCGTTAATGCCTTTGATCTTGTGCGCCTACATATGTACGGTGATAAGGATCGGGACGCGAAAGACGGAACTCCTGTGAATAAACTGCCGTCCTTTGTGGCTATGAGCCATTTGGCAGTTGGCGATAAGGGAGTTTCCGATTTGCTTGCGAAAGAGAAGATGGAACAGGCTCGACAGGCATTCCAAACAGAGGAGGGAGAGCCAGTATCGGAAGATGATCTGTCGTGGATCTCCCGACTTACCCATGACGGAAACGGGAAAATAGAAAAGACGATCAATAACGCGGTGCTCATCTTGCAGAATGACCCTCTTTTAAAAGGGAAGATTGTGACGGATGAATTTGCAAGCTGCGGCTTGATCCTCGGAAAAGTTCCGTGGAGTGCGGGCGAGGAAAAGCGGAGATGGAAAGATGAAGATGATGCGGGCTTCTATAATTATATGGAATTGTTTTACGGGATTACCGGCAGAGAGAAGCTGGATAATGCACTCCTGATCGTGAGTAGTCAGAACCGCATCAACGATGTAAAAGAGTATTTGAAATTCTTAAAATGGGATGGACAGAAACGGCTGGATACACTTCTGAGCGTGTATTTGGGTGCTGAGGATAACGGCTACACAAGGGCTGTCATGCGTAAGTCTCTGTGTGCAGCGGTGGCCCGAGCGGTCACAGGTGGCATGAAATATGATTATATGCCAATCTTTACCGGTCCGCAGGGAATCGGAAAGAGTACGTTCCTGCGGATACTGGGAAAAGACTGGTTTTCCGATTCCCTGACTAGTTTTGAGGGAAAAGAGGCCGCAGAACTTATACAGGGAACGTGGATTAATGAGGTGGGGGAGTTGACTGCTATGACAAAGCAGGAGACCAATGCGGTCAAGCAGTTTTTAAGTAAGACAGACGATATCTACCGTGCCGCCTATGGGCGCAGAACGAACAAATATCCGCGCCGCTGCGTCTTCTTCGGAACGAGCAACGAAGAAGAGTTTTTAAAGGACATGACAGGAAACAGACGGTTTTGGCCAGTGGATGTGGGCGTGCACCCGGCAAAGAAGTCCGTGTGGCAGGATCTGCCACAGGAGGTGGATCAGATATGGGCGGAGGCATACACCTATTGGCTGTTGGGGGAACCACTGTATATGACTAAGGAAGAAGAACAACTGGCGGAAGAGATGCAGGAGAGCCACAGAGAGGCATCCGGAAAGGAAGGGTTGATCCGGGAATTCTTAGAACGTCTGATTCCTCCAAACTGGGATTCCTTAAGCCTGTCGCAGCGCAGACAATTTTACGCAGGAAGCCTGCATCTTCCAAAGGGAACAGAATTGGTAGAAAGAGATAAAGTTTGTGCGATGGAAGTGTGGGCAGAATGCTTTAATGGAGATGTGAAATTTATGAAGAAAACCGACAGCATGGAGATAAACGGTATCCTGGCATCAATAAAAGGGTGGAAACGAAATAAAAGTGTGAGACGCTACGGCGTATACGGGACACAAAAAGGATTTGAAAGGGTGTAAACAATCAAGAGTAAACTATCAGAGATAGTTGGTATACGGGTTAAAAATCAACAGTAAACCAAGTAAACGATAAATTTTTAAAAGTTTACATACTTAGTTTGTGAGAAAACCCAGTAAATACAAAGGTTTTTAAGTATATGTAAACTATGTAAACCAACTTTCTATAGTAATGAAAAAATATATAAATTAGGTAAATATGGCGTGTACCTAACACGCCTAATACAGGTATATATACACGTGTGTGAGAGAGTATACGGGAAAAGGAGCGGGCATGAGAGAAAGAGAAGTGGAAAAAATATTAGTGGACGGAATCCGAAAACTGGGCGGCAGAGCGTTCAAGTGGGTAAGCCCCGGTAATGACGGTGTGCCTGACAGGATCGTGGTTCTTCCGGGATATCCGGCGGTGTTCGTGGAGCTGAAAACAATAACAGGGAGACTGACATCCCTACAAAGGGTGCAGCTGAAAAGATTAAAAGATATGGGGCAGGCGGTAAGAGTGCTGCACGGCGAACACGAGGTGAAGCTGTTCCTGGAAGAGTGTAAGGAGAAATTAAGAGATGGAGTTTAAACCGCATGGGTATCAAGCATACTGCATCAGCAGGATTATCAAGGTCAAAAAAATCGGATTATTCTTGGACATGGGACTCGGGAAGACAGTCACGACCCTGACCGCGATCCGGGAATTGAAGTATGATCGATTCCAAGTTAAAAAAGTTCTGGTGATCGCGCCGAAAAAAGTGGCGGAGGGTACGTGGACGAAAGAGAAAGATAAATGGGATCACACAAAGATCTTGAGGGTTTCTCCGGTTCTGGGAAGCCAGACAAAACGAATCCGGGCATTAAACACGCCGGCAGATATTTATATTATCAACCGGGAGAATGTATGCTGGCTGGTGGATTACTACAGGAACAGCTGGCCGTTTGATATGGTGGTCATCGATGAGTCCAGCAGCTTTAAGAGTCACAAGGCGAAGAGGTTCAAATCTCTGGCAAGTGTTGGGACGCATATCGACAGGATTGTGGAGCTTACAGGTACGCCTTCCCCAAATGGACTTGAGGACTTATGGGCGCAGGTATTCCTTCTGGATGGAGGCGAACGTCTGGGACGGAGATACACACAGTTCCGGGAACGGTATTTTGATCCCGGGGACAGAGGCAGAGATGTGATATATAACTACAAGGCAAAGCCGGGAACGGAAGAGAGCATCTTGCAAAAGATTTCGGATATCTGCATCTCCATGAAAGCGGAGGATTACTTACAGCTTCCGGAAGTCACTTATCACGAAATCCCGGTAATGCTGGATGATAAATCAAGAAAAGCCTATGCCGACTTGGAACGGAAGATGGTACTGGAGCTTCCGGAAGATGAGGAGGAGATTAGCGTGACTAGTGCAGCGGCGTTAAGCAATAAGCTTCTACAACTTGGAAACGGGGCAATTTATGACGAAGATCGGAATATCCACGAGGTGCACAACTGTAAGATCGAGGCATTTATGGAGTTGATTGAATCTTTGCAAGGAAAGCCGGCACTGGTGTTTTACAATTTCCAGCATGACCGGATCCGGCTGTTGGAGGCGCTCAAGAAAACAAAGTTGCGTGTCCGGGAGTTGAAAAACACACGGGATGAGGATGATTGGAATGCCGGACAGATCGACATCCTTCTGACCCATCCGGCAAGCAGCGCTTATGGACTGAACCTGCAGCAAGGTGGAAAGCATGTCATTTGGTTCGGGTTGACTTGGAATTATGAGCTGTACACTCAAGCAAACAAGAGATTGCACCGACAGGGGCAGACAGAACGAGTGATCATCCACCACCTTGTGTGTGTGGATACCCGGGATGAGGATGTGATGAAGGCGCTGGAAAAGAAAGATGATGTGCAGGCATGGGTGATGCAGAGCTTAAAGGCAAGGATCAAAGCAATTAGGGAGAAACAGGTATGACGAATGCACAGAAAAAAAGAGGATTGAAAGCCACTGGGATCATCCGGTGATCTGTCCGGGATGTGGAAAAGAAATCAAACCGGATGATGATATGGGGAATGTGGAATACGTGAGGACAAAGAGAAAAACAGATATTTTCTTTCATACAGAGTGTATGGAGAAAGTGTGGAAATAGAAGACATATGAGGTGAATCGATGAAAGATGAAATAAAAAGCATAGTAACGATCATTGAAGAGGTTTGTGAGGACGTTTGCGAAAACTACTGTGAGTACAGAAATACGATAGACGACTACGGTGAGTGTGATGTGCAACGAGAGAGCGGCGAATGTCCGTTAGATCGGTTGATGGATCTGATACTCTCATGCTCATGCTATTCAGAGAATGATATCCGGGCGAGAAAACAGAAACTTCTTGTTGGGGCACTTGCAGGAATGATCAGTGATCTGGATGCGGTTGATATTCCTGAGCCGCAACAGCCAGAGCTGCCGATCTTCAAGAACAATGACCAGCGGAAAGCCTGGCTGCGGGATTATAAGGTGTGGGGACTCTGGTATGAGGATAAGAATATCGGGGCTAAGTACTACAAATATGACTTCGAAAATGGTGCCAGGCTGATCGCGGAAGAGTATACTCAACCAGCTACGGAATGGCATGGGGAATTTATTTCTTCATTCATGCATCTTGTTGGAGGACCGAAACCCCCGAAGAAGGGATGCGTATCAAAATGGCAGAGACACGAAGTATATAATCGGTTCCAGAACAATGAAACGGAGCTGGTGGAGTTTCTTAAATATGCACAGAAGAACAGGCAGAATTCAGCAGATTGAATATGTGATTGAATACTGGGAGGAATAACGATGATAAAGAAAAAGGGCATAAACAGCTTGAAGCGTACAACGATGGTTACGTTGAAAGCGTAGAGGATTTTAAAACTGTGCTGATGGAATCGAATTGAAATAACTAAGAAAGGAGCCAGCCTCCGGCCGGGGCAAGGGTATACCGGGCTTCTTGAAAAGATGAGAATAGGGTTACATGATGCGGGAAAAGACGGATCACGGAAACGAATGTACAGAAAGTGTTACGACGTAGAGAAACTGAAAAAATATGTGAACGAAGGAAAGTCGAACGTAAAAATAGCATATTTGTTAGACATATCAGTAGCAACGGTCATAGCTGGAGTAAAAGCGTATGGATTAAAAGGGATGCGGAAACGTGGCAGACCGAAAAAGGAGATGATACATTGAGCAATACAAATGAACCAAGTGCTGCCGCGCTGATCCGAGCGCAGGGGCAGCAGATTCGGCAGGAGACAGCGTGGGAATATTTACAGAGACGATGTGGATTAAGGGGTGATGCGGATGGAGATAACAAAGGAGCTGCTCCAGGGATACCGGAGTAAAAAGGATGAGATCCTGGAGCTGGATTACATACTCAAAAACCGATGGAGAGATGAGGGGTTGATCGGGAATGACGTAATCTTTGATTACAGCAAGGGATACCCCATGCCACAGGGCGTGGTAGGATTTGACAAGGAGAAGTATGATCGCCTTCAGTGTCGGGATCAGCGACGGAAGGAGCAGCTGGAGCAGGAATGTGTGGAGATAGAGGAATGGGTGGAAGCGATAACTGATAGCATTACAAGGCGGATCTTCAGGATGTGCTTCATAGATGGGCGCAGACAAAAGGATGTGGCTAAGGCAGTGCATTTAGACAGAAGTCGCATAAGTAGAAAAATTGATGATTATTTAGAAAACGCACACAAAGCACAAAACGCACATGCATAATAATACTAGAGCCAAAAGGCAAAGCGCCTGCGGCTCTTCCCCCTACTCTTGCGTAAACCAAGTAAAGACGCCCTGCATTTGCGGGACGTTTTTCTTATGTCCATTTAATGGAGTATATCATCAACGGCAGATGTGCAGGGTAGCGCCCTGTGTCCCGGTTCAATTCCGGGTGCTCCGCTTCACCTCTTGAAATAATACCCACGATGTATTACAGAAAGAGGGTTGATAAAATGAATAGCTTTATAAGCTGGATCGGTGGCAAGAAACTACTGAAAAGAAAGATCATGGAACAGTTTCCAAAGAATTTTGACAGATACATTGAGGTATTTGGTGGAGCCGGATGGGTACTGTTCGACAAAGAAAAGCATGCGGACATGGAAGTATACAACGATGTGAACGGAGAACTGGTGAATCTGTTCCGGTGTGTAAAATATCATCCAGATGCATTACAAAAAGAGCTGGACTGGACGCTGATATCCAGGGAACAGTTTTTCAACTGTGTTGCCCAAAATGAGATTCAGGGCATGACAGACATACAGAGAGCAGCGAGGTTCTACTGTCGAATAAAACTAAGTTTTGGTGCTGACCTTGATTCGTTTGGTGTGCGACCGAGGAATATGCAGAAAACAATCGCCTATTTGCAAGAAGCATCGAAGAGATTGAATAGAGTAGTAATTGAGAATGTCGATTTTGAGCGTCTTATAAAAACGTATGACCGGGAGTCGGCATTATTTTATTGCGATCCGCCGTATTACGATGCAGAAAAATATTATCCAGACAAGTTTCAGCCGGAAGATCATGTGAGACTGAGGGATACGCTTTCCCGGATTAAAGGTAAGTTTATCCTGTCTTACAATGACTGTCAGGAGATCCGGGACTTGTACGCAGGATATGATCTGATCGAAGTAGATCGGCAGGATAATCTTGTAACGAAAACTAACCCACGTCGTTACAGGGAGTTAATTATAAAAAATTATTAGAAAAAAGTGGGTATTATTTCGGAAGTGGATGAAAGGTGGTGAGCCCGGATGACAAAAAAGCAGAAAAGATTTGTAGAAGAATATTTGATTGACCTGAATGCCACTCAGGCAGCCATTCGGGCGGGGTATTCTCCGACCACGGCAAAAGAGATCGGATGTGAAAACTTAACAAAACCTAACATTTCAGAAGCAATCGCGAAAGCAATGGCGGAACGTTCGCGAAGGACAGGGGTTAATCAAGATCGCGTACTTCAGGAGTTGGCCAAAATTGCATTTGCAAAGATCACGGACGCAGTGGATCCGAAAACAGCAACCGTGAGGGAAGATGCCTCCGAAGATGATTTGGCTTGTATTCAGTCGATTAAAATAAAACCGAATGAGTTCGGAACAGAAAGAGAAATCAAAATGTATGACAAAAGGTCTGCGTTAGTGGATCTTGGAAAACATCTTGGATTATTTAATTCCGATAAGGAGCAGGAAAAGCCGATTCAGATCACTTTTGTGAAGGCGAGTGAGAAGCAAGATGGCGGATAATATTGATTTTGCATTAAATGATCATTTCTATGATTTTGTGGATGACTGGAACTATAAATTTTATTTTCTGGTCGGCGGCTATGGAAGTTCTAAGAGTTATCATGTGGCCGTAAAACTGATTAAAAAATTGCTTGAAGAGAAACGAAAAGCTTTGGTTGTCCGAGAGGTCTTTGATACGATCAGAGACTCTTGTTATGACCTTTTGCAAGAAGTTGCTGAAGCTATGGGTGTTGATGGCTATTTGACGTTTACATCATCGCCGATGCAGGTCAAGTTTAGCAATGGCAGCAGGATTATTTTTAAAGGGATGGATAAACCGGCAAAATTAAAATCCCTGAATGGTGTATCCATCGTATGGATTGAGGAGTGTTCAGAAGTGAAATACGCAGGATTCAAGGAGATACTCGGACGTTTGAGGCATCCGACTCTAAGCAATCATATCATTCTATCAACAAACCCGGTCAGTAAAGGAAACTGGTGTTATAAATATTTCTTTCAGGACAAAAAGAAGAAAGTATTTGTTTTAGATGATGAGAAACTATATAAAGAGCGAACCGTAGTTGTCGGGAACACGTACTACCATCATAGTACTGTTGACGACAATTTTTTTGTGCCTAAAGAGTATGTGGAGCAGTTGGATGACTTGCAGACACATGACCCGGATCTATACCGTGTGGCAAGGCAAGGGCGGTTCGGAGTAAATGGCACGTTGGTATTCCCGCAATTTGTTGTAGAGTCGGCTGAACAGGTGTCAGAAGAAATACGATCCATTAAGGATCCACTGGAAAAGAACGGTATGGACTTCGGATTTGTGACTTCTTACAATGCAGCACTCCGCCTGGTGGTGGATCACACGGAGAAGATCCTGTATATTTACCGGGAGTACTACAGCCGGAATAAAACAGATCCGGAGATAGCGGAAGATATGAAAGACTGGAAAGATATTGTGATCAAAGCAGATTGTGCAGAGCCTAAGGCGATTAAATATTATAAGCAATCGGGCTTCCGGATGAAGGCGTGTAAGAAATTCAAAGGCAGCAGGGCGATGTATACGAAGAAAGTAAAGCGATTTAAAAAGATTGTATGCTCCGATGCCTGTCCGAATACGATCGATGAGCTTCAGGACTTGACCTTTGCGGTAGATAAAGATGACGAGATCATTGAAGATGAATTTAATATCGATCCGCATACATTATCGGCAATATGGTACGCTTTGGACGATTACGAGGTTTCGGACTTAAAAGGCGGCGGATTAAGAACACTTGGAACGAGGTGACAAGGTGAAAATAAAAGAATTATGGAACAAAATCAGAAAGGGCGTGAAAGCGGGAATGGCAGCGGTAACAGAGAGCAACGTACTTACGGACAACAGAGTTGTAAGTATGATAGAAAAATTTAAAGCTTCGGGAAAATATAAGTTGATGCAAGAGGGGGAACGGTACTATCAGGTGGATAACGATATTAAGAACCGAAAAATTACAAGGAAAGTAGACGGGCATAAAGAGGAAGAGACATGGAGGGCGAACAATAAACTTGCCCACGCGAAGTATAAAATTCAGGTAGATGAGAAAATTGCATACTTGCTCACAAAGCCGGTTACATACAAAACAGACGGAGCAGATAAAAACGACACTTATGTCGAAAAGGTCAAAGATGTACTTGGGAAACACTTTCAGTATCAACTTACACAACTCGGATATGAAGCATCAAACAAAGGGATTGGATGGTTGCATGTATATCTTGATCCGAAAGGAAAACTGAAAACAATCATGATCCCGGCGGAGCAGTGCATCCCGTACTGGTCGGACAGAAGCCACACAGAACTGGATGCCATGATCCGTGTATACAATACGACGGTATGGCAGTATAACCAAGAGAAAGAGATTACGAATGTAGAAATTTGGACAAAGGACGGCGTAAAATATTACCGTTTAGAAGGACAAATGCTCGTTTACGATAACGATAAAAGTATGGATGCAGGCGGACCCGTAGCGCATTATAAAAGTGTAGAGGAGTGGGAAACATGGGGGAAAGTGCCATTCATTCCGTTTAAAAACAATCAGATCGAAATGCCGGATATCAAATTCGTGAAGAGCTTAATTGATGGCTATGATTTAGGGCGCAGTGAAGCGGCGAACTATATGGATGAGGTCAAAAACCTGATATTTGTCTTAAAGGGGTATGGAGGTCAAAATCTATCAGATTTTATAAAACAGCTCAATGAAGACAGAGCAATTTTGATCGATGACACAGAAGATGGAGGCGTCGATACGCTTACGCCGCAAATGGATATTACTGCATTGCGAGAGCACTACGAGCAGTTAAACCGCGATATTGTAGAGAGTGGGCAATCGGTAAATAAAGATTTGGACAAATTCGGATCAGCGCCGTCCGGCGTGGCTTTGAAATTTATGTACAGCAGTCTTGACCTTAAATGCAAACTTATGGAAACGGAGTTCAGCAGAGGGTTTGAAATGCTATTGTATTTTGTGGATCTGTATTTGCAGATTTCCGGACAGGGAGATTACGAAAAGATTGATGTAGGGTTGGTCTTTAACAAAGATATGGCGATAAACGAGACGGAGCAGATTCAAAATTGCAGCAATTCACAAGGAATCGTATCAGACGAAACACTAATCGCGCACCATCCTTTTGTGTCTGATGTGGAAGAAGAGTTGAAAGCACTGAAAGAACAGAAAGCAGCAGAAGGACCAGCATGGGACACAGCACCGCCAGTAAAGGATGATGGAAATGGAGAAGAATAGTGAATACTGGGAAAAGCGCATAGCTTCGGAGACATGGAAAGTTTACAATTCCTTAGAGGAAAAGAATAAGGAGCTGTTGCAATTTTACATTGAAGCAAGCGAAAGCGTAAAGGATGAGCTCTATCGACTGGCTGAGAAGTACAGCAAGGATGGAGTTCTTTCTCTGTCTGAAATGTATAAACAGAACCGTCTCACAGAATTGAACGGAAAGTTTGAAAAGATCATAGAGGATCTTGGGCATTCAACGGAAGCATTTGCGAAGAAAAACATGCAGGATGGATTCGCAAAAGTGTATGCGGATACCGCGGCAGGCATGGGAGATCTTGATTTTTCAATGCCGAATAAGAAACTGATGGAGAAGCTGATGGAAGCGCCGTGGCGAGGGGATAATTTTTCGGGAAGACTTTGGAAGAATCAAAAGAAATTGGCAGTTAGTCTGAATGATATTCTGCTTACTGGATTGCAGCAGGGAAAGACGGTAACAGAGATTGCGATTGCGTTACATAACCGGATGGGTCAAGGTTTCAATGAATGTCATAGACTTGTCCGTACTGAGAGTATGCACTACCTGAATGACGCAGCCTTGCGCCGGTACAAAGATGCTGGTGTGGAATATGTTCAGGTTTGGGCAGCACTGGATGAAAGAACCTGTGATATTTGCGGAGGATATCATGAAAAGGTCTATCCGATCGAGAAGTGTGTTCACGTTCCGCTGCATGCGAATTGTCGGTGTACGATCATCCCAGTTACGGATGAGAAATTGATTGCGGCATATGAGAAAAATCATCCTGACGAGTTAGAATCGGATATCGGACAGAAAATAGTAGATCGTATTACTGGGATATCAAAACAGAGAAAGATGTTTGAACAGAAAGTTAAAAATATAAATGATATTCGTGTAAGAACATTATTAACCCAATCGTTGGAAAGGACTACTATAAAAAGGGCAAAAGGAAGAAAGTCTAAATATTCGGCTAGTGAAAAGACAGTGTATCTAGCGAAAAATGCAAAGGTTGATACATTAGCGCATGAACTATTCCATGAAATAGATGATGCTTATGGGTTAATTGAAAATGGATTGTTAAGTAAATCTGTTATATCTGATTACAATAAGCTGCAGAACCTTGCGAAAGGTTATGGAAAATCCATTGAAGAAATGTTATACTCAAGGTATCCAAAAGCATTCAGGAAAGATACCGAGAAATTGGCGTTGAAGGAAGAGTATCGAGGCATTTCGGATATTTTAAACGGAATGTCTAGCGGGGAAATAAATCTTGGATATTGGCACGATAAAGAATATTGGAAAAAGACTGGAAGAGTAGAAGCAGAAAGTTTCGCACAATTTGGGCGTGCTTTGTACGGGGGAAATCCAGAGGTTTTGGATATGTTTAAATCATTATTTCCGAATTCATACGATGAGGTGAGTGGAAGGATTGAAAGGTTGATAAAATAATGTGGTATGGAAAGACAACAGAGGAATTGAAAAAATTGAATGAAGAGTACTATAAGTTGTTCGGTGGGTATCCATTCGGGCATATGGAGCTTGAATATGAAGCCGATGAGTACGATGAGTATGTAAGAGATATTAAAAAAGCAATCAGAATCAAGAAACCATTAACAGAATTTGTAGATTAGATACCACCGGTCGAATACGATTGGTGGTCTTCTTATATTCAGAAAGCAGGAAAGGAGGAAGTGCCATGAAAGCAGTATGCGTTAAAAGTTATTATGACAAGCAGCTGAAGAGGAAAGTCACAGTTGGAGATGAACTGGAACTGACAGATGAGCGGTTCAAAGAGTTGTCTACGGCAAGTAACGACGCAAAAATGGCGTTGGTAAAAGCAAAGCCTGCGAAAAAGGCGGTTGTAAAGAAAGGATAAGGTGATCCTGAATATCTCCCAGCTCCGGGTTACAGAGCACACGAAGCATCCGTAAGGGTGCTATTTTTCTACCCTTTTTTATAGGTTGCAGGGTATAAAGAACAACGGTACATCCCAGTACCGGGAGAGCCGGTATAAAAATCTATGGAGGTAAAGAAAAATGGAGTGGTTACAGAAAATTTTATCAAATGCGGTTTATGGGGCAGATGGGAAGCTGGATGTAGAGGCTACCATGAAAAAGGTGAATGAGGAAGCACCAAAGCATATCATTCCGAAAGAGCAGTATAACGGAAAGGTAAAGGAGCTTGAGACTGCAAATAAGACAATCGGGGATCTGAAAAAGAACAATGCCGATAACGAGGAGCTTCAGAAGACGATCAAAACGCACGAAGGGACAATCAAGCAGTTAAAAGCTGACCATGAGAAAGAGATTAAAGGCATGAAGATCGATGCGGCAATCAATAAGGCGCTTGCGGATAACAATGCGAAACACGCGGAATTGCTGGCAGGGAAAATTGACCGTGAAAAACTGATCGTTTCGGATGATGGAACAGTTTCAGGACTGGACGAGCAGATGAAAGGCTTGAAGGAAAGCTATAAGGATCTGTTTAATCCTGTTTTGTCGGGAAGAAATCCGGCAAACCCTGACGGAGGTGGTTCAGGGGTAACGGCATTTGATACACTTGTGCAAAACGCCGACAGCATGACAGCCGAAGAAGTGGCGGTACAGTTTGCGGCGATGGCGAAAGAATAAGAAAGAGAGAGGATGAAAGAATATGGCAGCAGATAATTTTAAACCTACCCTTTGGGAGGGAGCGCTTCTCGCGAACTTCCATTCCGTATCGATTGCGGACGTATTGGCAACAAAACCGACAGAAATTAAAGGGCAGAAAGTTATTTTTAACCGGGTTGCAGGGGGAACACTGAAAGATTACTCGGGAAGTGTGGACTGGGATGATATCGACACGACTCCGGTAGAAATGGTATTTGACAAGAAGAAATATTTTGCGTTTGCGCTGGATGATGTGGATAAGGTGCAGTTAAAAGCAGATCTTTTGTCGGCGACAACGAAAGAACATGCGGCGGTTCTTGCAGAGACGTACGACAAAGACTTTTTCGCGGCGCTGTTGGCAGGGACAAAACTTCTGATCGGAAGTTCCTCTGCGAAGAAGAAAGTAACTGCGGCAAGCGCATATGATTACATCGTAGATCTTGGAACGATGCTCTCCAAGAAGAAAGTTCCGAAAGTCAACCGTTTCGTGACGGTAAATGCGGACTATCTCGGATTACTGTCCAAAGATAAGCGCTTCACGGCAAACCCGAAAGTGTTGGAAAACGGAGTGGTAGAAGGTCAGACAATCAACGGCATGCAGGTGATGTGTTCCGAGGAACTTCCGGCAAATGTCATTATTGCAAACCATAAATCTGCGATTGGTGCGGCGAAACAGATCAATGAAGTGGAAGCGATGCGCTTACAGAATAAGTTTGCAGACGGAATCCGTGGACTTTGTGTGTACGGCGATAAAGTACTCCGTGACGATGCAAGTGCAGCATTATATTTTGAAGTCGGAACAGCGGCAGATGCAGATCCGATCAACGTCAAGATCACAAACGATACAAAGAGTCCGGTAAACACAAAAGAGGTATCAGCCTAGAGGGGGAGTAATCCCTCTCTTTTTGAGGTGATGAAGAATGGAAAAAAAGGTTTTAAAGGAATTGTTGAAGCGTCCGGGAATGTCTGAACAAGACTGGGAGCTTTTGGAAGACATGATCCACGACAGCATCATCGACATGCGGAGTTACTTAAATTATGAGGATGAAGAGTCACTGCCGGAAGGGGTAATTCCGGCTGTAAAAGAACTGACGCTGATCCGTTTTAATAAAGATGGAGTCGAGGGAATTGCAAGCGAATCCCAAAGCTTCGGCGGAAGTACGACATATATGGATTCTCTGCCGGATCAGGTAAAGCGAACGATCAGAAGATATAGAAGATTACCGAGGTGATAGATATGTCAATTAACAGAGATATGAAACCGTATCGACTGCAGAAAGAAGAAACTGTCAGAACTCCATCTGGGGCAGAAAAACAGAAATGGGTTGATACGGGCGAGGTAAAAGCTGCCGTTTACAAAAAAAACGACATGAAGGTGGCCACATCTGCGACTTATCTGGAATCGACACATATAGGACTGACGCGCTGTAAAAGTATCAAAGCAGAGGGATACCGCCTTGTAAAAGACGACGTTGTCTATCGGATTATAGATTGTAATCCGCAGGGACGCATGACGAATCTTCTGCTGAAGGTGGTGGAGTGATGGCAGATAATGACGATTTTGTTCAAAGTATCCGGGACGCAACGGCAAAGATTGCTTTGGACATGGAGAAGAAAGTGTCGCAGGCATGTCTTGTAGTGGAAGGCGAGGCACGTCAGCTTTGTCCGGTCGATCAAGGTCATCTTAGGGCGTCGATCACAAGTGAGACGGAAATCACAGCAGACGAAATTATCGGCAGGATTGGGAGTAATTTGGAATATGCCCCCTATGTGCACAACGGTACAGGAATTTACGCTGTAAACGGAGACGGAAGAAAGACGCCGTGGGTGTATGAAGTGAAAGCAGGAAAATACAAAGGGATGCATTTTACGGTAGGACAGAGACCGAAACCGTTTTTGTCATACGCCATTATCTACAATGCGGCACAGATTGAGAAAATACTCGGGGGTTGATATGGAGATTAGTATTAAAAACTACATTGAAACGGAGTTCCCGGAACTGTCGGGCAAATTATATCCGGTATTTACAACAGTGTTAGACGACTTAAGTGTAGTTTACACATTTACTCCGATATCCGGCGGACATGTAAAACAGAGCCAGCTTGAGTTAAAGATTATGCATCGGGATTATGATACTTGCAAAGATGCAGAAGTAAAATTGAAAGATCTGCTCGATATGGAAGAAGATGATCCTTATATTACAACCGGGAACATCCGTTTTCATTCCAGTATAGCAGGCGGAGGAACAATATTTAATGATGGGTGTCAAATGTTTGAAGATACCCTGTATTTTATCGTTGATTGGAGGAAACGTAATGAAAAACAAGGACGAAATTTTAATCGGAGCGTGTGATGTGTATATGTATGAATTTACCGGAACGGAGATCCCGGAACACGCGACCATTGAAACAGAAGAACATGATGTCGGACATTGCTCTTCTGGGTTTACCGTAAATTATAAGCCGACAAAATACGATGTGAAAAATCAGTATGGACAGATTGTAAAGTCTGCGATCACAGAAGAGGCGATCTCGGCAAAGACGGGAGTTTTATCGTGGAATCTTGCGAATGTGTCTCTCTTATCCACTGGAGTCTACAAGGAAAATAAGGAAGGCAAGAAAAAAGATCTGATTTTTACCGGAGATGGGAAGGCATTAAAAACAGTTTTGCTTAGGGCAGTACACACAAAGGAGAACGGGAAAAAGATTCGTTTTACGATGATCGGACAGGGTGGATCGGGATTTGCAATCGCGTGGGAGAACAAAGAAGTAACGATCGACGCAGAATTAACAGCGATCAAGAAAGTAAAAGGTTTCCTTGCAAGTTTTGAAGAAGAACTTACGGAAGAAGAAGCGGCGGCGATTGTCGCGGCATAGGAGGGCGCAATAAGGTGTTAGATTTAGATCAATACATGAACAATTCCGTGAAAATAAAGCTGTTTGGGAAAGAATATGATGTATTCGAGCCGACAGTCGGAATGATTTTAGAAATGGATCAGTTAGAGGCGGATCTGTCCGAAGACAATGTGTATGAAAAACGGATCGATGCATGCTTGCTCCTGATAAATCATAACAGGCAGGGCAGGGAGTTTACGGCGGATGAGATAAAAAAACTCCCGCTAGAAGCAGTTATCCGTTTGATTGCGGAAGTATCAGCGCTGCGGCTGAAAGCAGATACAGACCCAAACTCCGAATCCCAGTTCCGGAAGGAGAAATCGGAAAAGCAATCTGCGAAAAGTATTTCCCGACAGAGAACTGGGAAAGAGCATACAGCCTAAAAACAGGAATTATAAAAAGAATAAGTCAGTATACAGGACTGAATTTCCGTGAGGTCTTGGAATTGCCTTATTCTTTTTTCTTGCTCCTAAATCGGGAAAGTTGGATTGCAAGCTATCAATCTTCTAAAGACGGAAGAAAAATTTTGAAAAATTTGTGGAGATTGCAGCAGACGGAAGCGGATGAGGATGCGATCCATAAATTTACGGGAGGGAGACAGAAATGGCAGGAAGCATAAAATTAGCCCCTCTTTTAACAGAGATTAAAGTCGATATTGAAAATTTTAAAAACGACATGGAGAAAGCGTCTGCGATCGGCACAAGCGAGGCAAAGCGGATCAGTCAGGAGATGGAAACGACGGCGAAAGTCGGAGAAAAATTTTCTAAAGCAGGTGATCTGCTGACGAAAGGCTTGACACTTCCGATCGTGGGCGTAGGCGCTGCAACGACAAAAATGGCGGTTGATTTTGAGAGCAGCTTTGCAAAAGTAAGTACACTTCTGGATTCAAATGTCGTGGATTTTACGCAGTACAAAAATGAGCTTCTTGATGCAAGTAGCGAAACGAAGGTGGCGGTTGATGAATTTTCAGAAGCTGTCTATTCTTCAATCTCTGCCGGAGTGGATCAAAAAGAAGCGATCCAGTTCACGACGGATGCGATGAAACTTGCAAAAGGCGGTTTTACAGACGGAGCGAAAGCAGTAGATGTCCTCACGACGGCGATTAATGCGTATGGACTAGAAGCGAGTGATGCCACGAGAGTATCCGATTTATTGATCACAACGCAGAATTTAGGTAAAACAACGGTGGACGAACTGGCATCAAGCATGGGAACAGTGATCCCGGTTGCAAATGCGTCGAATTTCAGCATTGAGGAATTGAGTGCATCTTATGCACAGCTTACGAAAAACGGTGTGGCAACAGCGGAATCTGGAACGTATTTAAAAGCAATGCTGTCAGAGTTGTCAAAAAGCGGAAGTATTGCGGACATAACGCTGCGGGAGCTGACAGGAAAAGGTTTTGCAGATCTGAAAAAAGAGGGGACGTCTACAACAGAGATTTTGAGTCTGTTAAATGTAGAGGCACAAAAGAACGATAAGACTTTGAAAGATATGTTCGGCTCTGTGGAAGCAGGATCGGCGGCGTTGGTGCTGTATAAAAACAACGGCGAAGAATACAACGAAATGCTGCGAGGAATGGAGACAAGCGCAGGGGCGACGCAAAAGGCGTTTGAAAAAATAGATGCGACTCCGGCAGAACAGTTAAAAGGCGCATTGAATGAACTTCGGAACGAAGGAGTACGTTTTGGTGCAGCGTTTGTTCCGGTAATCGAGAAAGCGTCTGATATATTAGGGGATGTGGCAGAAGCATTTTCCGAATTAACAGATGAGCAGAAAGAGAATGTGGTGCAGTGGGGAATCACTCTTGCGGCAGCAGGACCGGCGTTAAAACTAATCGGCGGTGGGATTCAAACCTATACCAAGTTAAAGACAGGAATAGGAGCAGTCACAAAAGCGCTTAGTGTTTTCGGTGGCGCACAAGAGGCGGCAGGAATAGGAGGATCTGTACTTGCAAAAAGCTTTACAGGCGTTCTGGGAACGTGTGCACCCCTTGCGGCAGGTTTAGCAGCGGTTGGTGCCGGAGTATATACTCTCCATGAGCAAAGCGATGTGCTCAATTCCACAGTCCTTAAATCGAGAGAGGAAATGTCATGGCTGGAAGAAGCGCTGGCAGACCTGCAAGGAGTTACGAGGTACACGAAAGAAGAACTGGAAGAAATGGGGTATGTACATAAAGAATTCAGCGATGAGTTAAGCCCTGAATTTCAGGAAGCCGTGGAAGAATCTACGAAAAAGGTCCAAGAATTCAGTGTGTACTTGCACGAGATCGGATTTGACGGAATTATGACGCAAGAGGAAATCGATGAGTTTACGAAACGGGTCAATGATACATGTGACGAAGTGATCTCGACGATTGAAAGCAGGAAAGAGGAGGCACAAAGTGGACTGAAAGACCTGTTCATCGCAGATGATCAGGTGATTGATGAAAGCGAACAGAAAGTACTGGAACTGTTGTCGCAATCAAGTGATGCGCAGATCAGTGAAGTACAGACGTTACAAGGTGAAATTCTTGCGATCCAGCAAAATGCAGTGAATGAAAAACGACAGTTGAATGAGCAGGAAATTGCAGACATCCAAAGTAAAAACGAACGGATACGTCAGATTGAGTTGGAAGCACTGGGAGGAACAGAGCAAGAAATCCTTTATGCAAAAAATGAGTTTGCTGCTCGGGCGCGGACGATGGATCTTGAAAGTGCATCGGAACTTTTACAAGAGAAAGCGAAGATCCGAGATGATGAGATCGTACAGATTCAAGCGGCCTACGACACAGAAATACAGCTACTGCAGAGTAAACTTAGCACATGCAAGGAAGAAGATCGGGCATATTACGAGGAACAGATCGCAAATTTAGAGCAGGACAAGCAGAAAAAGATTACAGAACAGCGTGACCTTTACGATGAATACCTCAGCATTATCGAAGAATACAACCCGAAATTACTGGATGGAATCAGCGACTTGAATGGTCAGATCCTCACAGGAGAGGAGGAAAGGAATGCTGAATATCTGCAAAAGGTACAGGAAAGATATGCGGGATTAGAGCAAATTACACAGTCAGGATGTTATACCCTATATAACATAGAAAAAGGCACAAATGAGGATATCGTGGTCAATTATGATCAGGCAACAGGGAAGATCGTCGGTCTTTACAACGAAGCATCTGGAACACTTGTTGGATATTCGCAAGAAATCCAAGCTGCGACGATGGAGATGGCGCTGAGCGGAAAAGGGTCTTTTGAGATGCTGGGAACATCTTTAGATGGACTGAAAGAGAAGAACGGTGAACTCGTCAATGCGAATGGGGATGTTGTGAGCTCCTTGTCGGACATTAGAAAGTCGGCAGACGGCACGCGGGAAGGAATTGCGATTTTAAACGGAACACCTTGTGAGGTAAAGGTTAATAAAGACGGAACAATCGCAGATTTACGGGCGATTGATGAGGAAGCGAACAACGCTACGAGAGCGAGGACGCTGTCGATCACATTAGCAACGAACGCAATAACGAGCGGTATTAACGCTGCGATTTCAGCAGCGCAGGGATATTCCCATTATAACGGACTTGATAATGTACCGTACGACGGATATCAGGCAGTATTACACAAAGGAGAGCGCGTCCTGACAGCAGAGGAGAACAAGGCGTATAGTAACGATCCGGGGATTGATTACAATAAGATGGAAAAGTGTATGAAATCTGCGGTCAGGGAACTTACTTTATCAGTGGGCAGCAGGGAACTTGGTAGAATTATGGATGAGCATTTGCGAGAAAGGGGGATTCTTTAGCATGGATGTGTATTACATTAATCATTTAAACGAAAAGATTCTCCTCGACTCTGAAAATGTGATTTTGAAGTATCAAGAGTTGTTCAACTATTCATGGGATGCAGATACAGACAACGGGAAAATAACGTCATTTACAAGAGAAATGGCAACATATCCCATTACGGTTACTGTAACCGCGGATTCGGATGAGGAATTTGCGGACATCCTGAATAATTTCCACAGCATCGTTGTAAAAGACATCATAAATCACAAACCCGGGCGGCTGTATATTGGAGATCAGTATTTGTCATGCTATATATCCGGCGATATAAAAACGGATGCGTTTATGGGTGTTCCGATACAGGTTAAAAATCTTACCGTTGTGACGGATCATCCGTTTTGGATTCACGAGGTATCAAGATCTTTCCAGCAGATTATATCGGGGGATGATCCAGAGGGGCATTTAGATTATGAGTATGATTTTGACTATGATTACACAATGCCATATGGCAGTGATTTGATTTGGACAGTAGATCATTTTGCCCCCTGCGAATTTCTTCTGACGGTTTTCGGGCCTGTGACAGATCCGATGATCTTAATTAATGGGCATTCATATCAAGTTTATACGTCCCTGGAAGAGAATGATTACATGCAGATCAATAGCCGGAATAATACGATTGTTAAATATAGGTCGGATGGAGTCCGACAGGATATTTATGATTCTCGAGCAAAGCAACAGTCGGTATTCGATCTGATCACGCCGGGAAATATCCGTGTTGTTTGGTCAGGAAGCTTCGGCTTCGATCTTAAATTATACTGCGAAAGGAGTGAGCCGAAATGCAAGACGAAAGGCAGTTGAACCTTGCGGATCAGAATTTCCGGGATATCCGTCCAGTGATGGGAGCGGAAATTGATATGGCGATTGGATCGGATGAAAACGATTATGAAATCAAGATTCGGCGCGATCAGTGGGATGACCGATATAAGTATGGGAATGTGTTTTACATCAATGATACAGAGTTTGGCGGTATTATCGGGAGGAAGAAGATAAACACGATAGATAGCACAATATCTTTATTTGGCAGGACGTGGAGAGGAATGTTGGAAAAGAAAATCATTCGACCACCCACTGGGCAGGATTATAAGAAAGTATCCGGTGAACTGAGTGCAGTGTTAGATGGTCTGATCGCAGAACATTTCGGTGATTATTTTGTTGTATCCCGAAGTGATACGGGAATATTTGTAACTGATTATCAATTTGATAGGTACTGTACTTTACTGGCGGGTCTCACAAAGATGTTAAAAAGTGTCGGGTATCGGTTACAGATACGGTATGTACAGCAGGAGAGAGGGCAACCCGGATACGTGGAATTGTCGGCAGTACCGATTGAGGACTACTCGGAAAAAATTGAACTGTCACAGGACAGCAGGTTGAACTTTACATTTGATGAAAATAAAAACGGTATCAATCATTTGATTTGCCTTGGAAAAGGCGAATTGCAGGATCGGCAGGTGATTGATCTGTACGTCCAGGAGGACGGCAGTATTGGCAGAGATTTGTTTTATACAGGAATCAGGGAAGTTTGTGGGGTATATGAAAATACGTCAGCAGAGCGTGATGAGTTGGAAGAAAAAGGAAGAGAAAAGCTGGCGAAGCTTATGAACAGAACTATTTTTGAAATGAATGTTGAGCAGTTAAAAATGAATGTTGAGATTGGGGATATTATCGGCGGGCGTGATTACGGCACGGGGATGTATGCGGCAAAGCCGATTGCAAAAAAGATTTACCGGGTAGCGGGAGGAAAGACCTCTCTTGAATATAAAGTAGAAGGAGATGATTAATTATGGAATTAGTAACAGGAAGATCGGGGAAGCCGCACATCACATCACAGCAGGTTCGGCAGCTTCAACAGGGTATTTTTGGGGAGAATGCCTGTATCCTTAATACGGGAAGTATGCTGACACCGGAAGTGCAGAGCTCAAATAAAATCCGTATCAAAGATGGCGCGCTGATGTTTCAGGGTGCTCTCTTTACTGTTAAAGTTGGGGTTTACGATGAGGTAACTATCAACAATGGTAATCAAGGAATGAAGAGAAAAGATGTGATTGCAGTCAAATATACATATGACTCGTCACGAAACATTGAGTCAGGAGAATGGGCGGTTGTGCAGGGTACGCCAGCGGCAAGTAATCCGGCAGTGCCTAGTATGCCGGTAACGGATGGAGATATTCAGGCGGGTGATGCAGAAGTGTATTGTCCGGTATTTGTAATTAATTTGGATGGGATAAATGTTACGGGCGTCGATATCATACCTCCGATGATGGACGACATGTCTACGATAAATAAATATTTGTCGGAGTTATCTGATAAACATAAATCACAAAACAAGTTTGCCGCATCTGAAATAGATACCGGAGAGACTTGGGTTGACGGCAAAAAGATATATCGCCGCACCCACATCACAACTGATCCTGTGTCACCGAGCAATATACTAACGATACCTATGTCTCTGACAGGCATCGCGGACACGCTGTGGATCGATCAACAAAATTCTTTCATCCGCAGCAAAGGCGGCGAACAGGTATATCCGTTGCCGCTGCCGCATTATAGTGGCTCAAATAACTATGTAGGTGTTTGGGTCAATACCTCCGGCATACGACTGTTTTCTGACTCTAGCTGGAATCAAAACTGGGAAAAATGCATCACAATTAAGTACACTAAAAAGTGATAACTTATTGAACACACTCCCATTCCGCATCGATAAAAAGATAACTATTTGTTGCTTTCGGGATACAAATAAGCAGGTTTCCATTTGTCTTTACCATAGCTGTGCAGGCAACCGCGTTTTTGTACGCCCCATCTGACGCTATTGCATTTACGATAGTATCATTTAATGGGCGATACTGTGACGGTATTGTAAAAACATTGTCATACACATAGTTTGCAACTATTGTGGCAGTTGTATAAATTTCCATATTTAGGTGTATCGTTTTCCCGGTTTTATACGAATTGTTTGCTATGGATTCCCACACTCCGTTCCTTATTCCCAGATCGGTCGGTGTGAGCGTCTTTTTATCGTGATACGACTGTAATTGTGACAAATATTTATTTTCCCAAAAGATTAAGAAAGGATTGATATTTTATGAAGCTTATTTTTAATGATGCAACCGAGATTATTGTTCAGCAGGTTGAATCCCACGGGGATTATCTGCGAATTCTGACGGTTGGAAATACTCCGGAACAGTTAAAGGTGCTGTTTACTGATCAAAGCCGGACAGCCCACATGATTGTACAAGAGCGAGGGCAGACGATTGCGACCTACAAAGGTTATACGGCATACGATCACGTGGAAATCTACACAGGACAGATCTATGGAGTGGTGTTATACAAGGAGGGGACAACGACCGAGGAACGTCTCACCAATGTCGAGGATGCTGTTAACCAGACAAACACAGATCTGCAAATGGCAATCGCGGAGTTGACAACAGTGATCGCTACGCTTGCGACTTCAGCAGCGGGGACGCCGCAAGATATAGCGGGAGGTGAAGCAGATGTTTAATGAAAACAGCGTTATTGTAAAAACGTGGGTAAGCCTTGTCCTCGCCGGTACATATACCAGGGAGCAGGTTCCAGGTTTAAGCAATCTTCAGGATGTGGTGTATCAAGTGCTTGATGGAACGAAAGGAGAATAATCATGACATTTACAAAAAACAGTATTTTAGTAAAAACTTGGGTAAGTTTAGTGGTTTCCGGAGTATTTACATTCGATCAGGTTCCAAACCTGTTTAATCTCCGGGCGGTAGTGATCGAGATTACAAACGATCTGGCAGGAGAGTGAGAAAGGCGGTGGTATAAATGTATCATAAGAGACGTAACCACATGGAAATCAGAGCGAGACCGTAACAGGTCTTATTTTTATGCGCTAAACAGACAAGAAAGGAAAGTGAGGTAAGGGATATGAAATATGCGGAAGCGATTATTGATGGGTATAATGCGATTGTAGGAGCGGTCGTGGCGGTGTTGTCCTACATATTAGGAGAGCACTGGATTTTATTCGCAGCTTTTTTGTTGCTTAATGTAGCAGATTGGATAACCGGATGGATGAAGAGCAAGATGGCCAACAAAGAAAATTCTGTCAGAGGTTGGAAAGGCGTCCTTAAAAAGCTGGGGTACTGGCTTATGATTATGGTTGCGTTTGGAGCATCGGCAATTTTCATCGAGATCGGTAAGGCAATCGGTGTAGATTTAGGGATCACTACACTGCTTGGATGGTTCGTACTGGCCAGCTTGCTTATAAATGAGCTTCGCTCGATTTTGGAAAATTTCGTAGAAGCTGGATTTAACGTGCCGATTATATTGATTAAAGGCTTAGAGGTTGCAGATAAGGCTGTAAATAAAGATGGAGATTCAGAGGGCGAGTGATCGTCCTCTTTTTAATTCCATAGGTAGGGTGGAAAAATATTGAAAAACCTCTTGATTTTTGTAGCTACATAAGTTATAATAAGATTACAGTTAAGGAAGAACTTAACGAGTAAGGCAGGCAAGTAGCCGGAAAGGGGAAAACAATGGAAGAAATGAACCAAGCAGAAGTTTCAAGAGATGAAACAGAGCAGAAAATGATTTACAAATTTCTCTTGATGATTAAAGAAAGTAAGTCATTAGAAGAATTAGAAGAAAAAACAAAGGCTCTGCTTAACAAATAAGCAAAGCCACAAACCAAAATCGGGCGGTACTTGCCACCGCTCGATACCAATTACAGAATAGCATGTATTTGGTGTAAAGGCAAGAGTCAAGAGGTGATTCAAGTAGAAAAGAAAAAAATGGGTAGACCGTATTCTTCCGGAAGTGAAAAAAACATAACAAAACGGGCACGAATGACAGAACAAGACGTTGAAAAGTTGAAGTTTTGTTGTGAAAAATTAGGAAAAACAGAATCAGAAATAATTCGACTAGGTATTGAAAGGGTCTACTTGGAACTAAAATAATAAAAACAACCGCCGCACCTACCACAGCACCAACGGTTGTTCCAAAACGGAAATAAGAATTTACTCATTTCAAGAGTATTTTAACTTATTTCCACAAAAAAATCAAATATTTTGGAGGTAAATTAAAATGAATGGAGTAGTGAAAATTCAAAATCAAGAAGTAGCAGTAAAGGAATATGGTGGTCAGAGAGTTATCACATTTAAAGATGTTGATTCGGTACATGATAGACCCGATGGAACTGCTGGGAGAAATTTTAGAGAAAACAGAGAGCGATTTATTGAAGGAGAAGATTATTTCAAAATTAGTGCCGACGAAATTCGTCGCAACAAAATAATGAACATATCAGAGAAGAATCATCAAGATATAGTTCTTCTCACAGAGTCAGGATATCTTATGCTAGTTAAATCTTTTACGGATGATTTGGCGTGGAAAGTGCAACGTCAATTGGTGAAATCATATTTTGCAGTACAGCAGATCGTATCCGGTGAATTAAGTCCGCAACTTCAGCTTCTCATTAATATGGAGATGAAACAAAAAGAGCAAGACCAGAAGCTGGAAGAACTGAATAACAAGGTAGATTCCATCAAAGAAGTGGTTGCTCTTCGTCCAAATGCATGGCGTAAGGAATCCGGTAATATCATCAATAAGATTGCCCAGAAGTTAGGCGGATATGAGCATATCAAACTGATAAGGGAAGAGTCTTACAGAACATTGGAAGAGCGGATGCACGTTGCACTGAATATCCGACTTGCAAATAAGAAGAAAACAAATGCCTTAAATGGTATGTGCAAGTCAAAGTTGGACAAGCTGAACCAGTTGGATGTTATTGCTGATAATCCGAAATTAATTGAGGGGTACATAGCCATCATCAAAGAAATGGCAATCAAATACGGTATCTCAGTTGGGGAGGTGGCGTAAGATGAACGAGGTATATGGAAAACCAATGCCACCAAATGTATATGAAAAAAATAAAACAATGAAATTACTGGGAAGACAGCGTATGGTAATTGCATTCTGGTGTAATGACAAAGTTCGCAAAGGAATAGATGAAATAGCAGAGGCACGCCCATATTCTTTTACGATAGAGGCTGCGGCAGATATCTTTACTTTAGGGTATATATACGGTAAGCAGGCAGAACGAGCCGGAAGAGGTAAATAATTAAATACGATAATCAGAACATCTATCAGGGTGGTAGGTGTTCTTTTTATACAAAAAAATATTTTTTTGCGCCGGTGCAAATGCCGGAAGAAAGGAGAAGAACATGAGTATTTTTAATGGAATTGCAGGAAACAGAGGACATAACCCGATCGGAGCAGTGATTCATAACGATGCCGGAAGCCAAAAGGCGAACGCATCCCATTATCAGAGCTGGCTTCCGGGAATTAATCCGGAAAATGGATTTGCACATGATTATGTGTGTTCGGATGGAACAGTACACGCAGAGGATGACTGCAACAGCGCGTGGCATTGCGGAAATGAGTGGGGGAACAGAGAATTCTACTCTGTCGAGGTTTGTCAAAGCAAAGGGGATTTAGAGACATTTAAGGCAAACGAGGAGAAAGCGCTTGCGCTTGTGGCTTCTAAATTTAAAGCATGGGGAATTATCCCGAACAGCGACACGGTCAAATTACATCGGGAATTCTTTGCGACAGCGTGCCCGCACAGATCCGTAGAGATTCATGGAGGGGATTCCGGATGTAAGACATACTTTATTAATAAAATCCGTGAGTATATGGGAATGGACAAGCTGCCGGATGTTCCGGTTGCAGGTGGAGGTGGATGTGTTGGCGCATCCGGTGATCCCGGCATCGTGTTTACTTATGGTGTTATGCTGACAGATGGAACAACCCTGCCCTTTGTGACAAATCTGTCTGATTTTGCAGGACTTCCGGGTCGTACAATCGCCGGTATCGCGATAAAGGTTAATAAAGGTACTGTAAAATACCGCGTGCATGTAAAGGGCAAAGGATGGTTACCTTACGTAACCGGATGTAACTGGTCTGATGCAAACAACGGCTATGCTGGATATCCGGGAGCTGTGATCGATGCCGTAGAGGTATATTATGATACTCCGGCGGACATTGTTGCAAAATACGGTTATCAAAAAGCACAGTACAGAGTTGCTCCGATCGGCGGCGGTTACTATCCGTGGCAGTTTGACAATGAGACTGGAAACGGGCAGGACGGATATGCCGGATGTTTCGGCATTGCGTTTGATAAATTTCAGCTGTACTAAAAAAAACATTACCCCGGAGTATTAGCTCCGGGGTGGAATATTGTATCATCTTCATACATTATGTAAAGAAGTAACAGTTGTAGGTTTTTACGTTAAGGATACCTTATAGGGATATAAAATGATTTGTATGTTGTTACGAAAAGGTTGACACAATGGGGGTCGAAGGAACTTGGAGATAAAGGTTTGACACCGATCGAGATTCTTCGTTATTTTTACGGAGATGACATGTATATTAATATTGCGCCGGAAATATCAGGTATTCCATCTTCGTGGCCGGGATATGTATTGGAGATCGGGTCAAGCGGAGAAAAGGTGAGGCAGATACAGGAGCAGTTGAATGTAATTGCGGGAGCGTATCCTGCGATACCTAAAATTACGGCAGACGGTATTTACGGTTCAAAAACGGCGGAATCGGTCAGAAAATTTCAGGAAGTGTTTCAACTGCCGCAAACGGGGAAAGTCGACTACAGTACATGGTATAAAATATCCGAAATTTATGTCGGCGTATCCAGAATCGCAGAGTTGACGTAACTTTGAAAAATCGAAAGTGATAGCGGAATCGGCATAGTTCCGGTGAAAATACCTTGACTTATTTTAATGACATATTTATAATGAATAAGGATATTGCAAAAACATGGAAGAGGAATAGTAGGAGTGTATCGTATTCAGAGAACTGCCGGTCGGTGCGAGGCAGAAACGTAAACTGTGAACTCACCTCGGAGTTCTTTCGTTGAACTTCAAGTAGACGAAAGCGGGAATTCCCGTTATAGAATGAATGAGTGCATTTGGTCGGATGAGGATACAGGAACAAAAAAGTTTTCCCGGTCCGGTCGGATGAACAAGAGTGGTACCACGGAAATAAGCCTTTTCGTCTCTTGAGTTTTCAGGAACGGGAGGCTTTCTTTTATGCGTAATATAACGATGAATGAAGGAGAGAAACATATGGGTACAAAGATAATGTATAATCACAAAGCGATTGAAAAAAAGTGGCGTGAAAAATGGGCGGAAAATTCGGTAAATCCAAGAGTGGATGATAACGGAAATAAAAAACAGAAGTATTACTGTCTTGACATGTTTCCGTATCCGTCAGGAAACGGTCTTCATGTCGGACATTGGAGAGGGTATGTAATTTCTGACGTATGGAGCCGTTATAAACTTCAGCAGGGATATTATATTGTACATCCGATGGGATGGGATGCATTCGGTCTGCCTGCTGAAAACTATGCGATCAAGATGGGAGTACATCCGGCGAAATCAACGGCGGAAAATGTGGCGAATATTAAACGTCAGATCAATGAGATCGCAGCGCTCTATGATTGGGATATGGAAGTTAACACGACAGATCCGAATTTTTATAAATGGACGCAGTGGATTTTTGTGAAGATGTTTAAAGAAGGACTTGCATATGAAAAAGAATTTCCGATCAACTGGTGTCCGTCCTGTAAGACCGGTTTGGCAAATGAAGAAGTTGTAAATGGCAAATGCGAGCGCTGCGGAGCGGAAGTCACGAAGAAAAATCTTCGTCAGTGGATGTTGAAGATCACAGCATATGCAGATCGGCTGTTAAATGATCTCGATAAGCTGGACTGGCCGGAAAAAGTAAAGAAGATGCAGGCTGACTGGATCGGAAAATCCTACGGAGCAGAAGTGGAGTTCCCTGTTGACGGAAGAGATGAGAAGATCACTGTTTATACGACAAGACCTGATACGCTTTACGGCGCGACATTTATGGTGCTTGCTCCTGAACATGAGATGGCGGCATCTCTTGCGACAGATGAGACAAGAGAAGCAGTGGAAAAATATATTTACGATGCGTCAATGAAATCAAACGTAGATCGTCTTCAGGACAAAGAGAAGACAGGCGTATTTACGGGAAGCTATGCAATCAATCCGCTTAGCGGAGTGAAGACACCGATCTGGCTGTCTGATTATGTATTGGCTGATTACGGTACAGGAGCGATTATGTGTGTTCCTGCTCATGATGATCGTGACTTTGAGTTTGCAAAAAAATTCAATATTCCTATTATTCAGGTAATTGCAAAAGACGGAAAAGAAATCGAAAATATGACAGAAGCTTATACAGAAGCTTCGGGAACGATGATCAACTCGGGCGAGTGGAATGGAATGGAATCGTCAGTGCTTAAAAAAGAAGCTCCGCACATTATAGAAGAGCGCGGATTCGGAAAAGCAACAGTCAACTTTAAACTGCGTGACTGGGTATTTTCACGTCAGCGTTACTGGGGAGAACCGATTCCGATCATTCACTGTCCTGACTGCGGTAATGTTCCGGTACCGGAAGAAGAACTGCCGCTTACGCTTCCTGACGTAGAATCTTATGAACCGACAGGAACAGGAGAATCACCGCTTGCAGGAATTGAAGAATGGGTAAATTGTACATGTCCGGTATGTGGAAAACCTGCAAAGCGTGAGACAAATACGATGCCTCAATGGGCAGGATCTTCATGGTATTTCTTGCGTTATGTAGACAGTAAAAACGATAAAGAATTAGTGTCCAGAGAAAAAGCAGACGAGATGCTGCCGGTAGATATGTATATCGGAGGCGTAGAACATGCCGTGCTTCACCTTCTGTATTCTCGGTTTTATACAAAATTTTTGTATGATATCGGAGTAGTAGATTTTGACGAACCGTTCCACAAATTGTTCAATCAGGGAATGATCACCGGAAAGAACGGAATTAAGATGAGTAAATCAAAAGGAAATGTCGTTTCGCCGGATGCTCTTGTGAATGATTATGGATGCGACTCGTTAAGAATGTACGAGCTTTTTGTAGGACCGCCGGAGTTGGATGCGGAATGGGACGACAGAGGAATCGACGGAGTAAACCGTTTCCTGAAACGTCTTTGGAATCTGCTTATGGACAGTAAAGAAGCAGACGTTCAGCCGACAAAAGAGATGATAAAACTTCGCCATAAAATGGTTTATGATATTACAAATCGTCTGGAAAGTTTCAGTTTGAATACTGTAATTTCGGGATTTATGGAGTATAACAACAAGTTTATTGAAATGGCGAAAAAGGAAGGCGGAATTGATAAAGAAACATTAGAAACAATCGCGGTTCTTCTTTCTCCGTTTGCACCGCATTTTGCCGAAGAAATGTGGGAGCAGCTTGGCCATGGAGAAACAATTTTTAAAGCAGGATGGCCGTCATATGACGAAAGTGCAATGAAAGATGACGAGATTGAAGTGCCGGTACAGATTAACGGAAAGACAAGAGCTGTTATCAGTATTTCTGCCGATGCATCAAAAGATGAGGCAATCGCCGCCGGAAAAGAAGCGGTAGCCGATAAACTGACAGGTACGATCGTCAAAGAAATTTATGTACCGAAAAAAATAATCAATATCGTTCAGAAGTAGGTCATGTGAATAGAATCACCGGAAGATGCTTTTTGGCGCTTCCGGTGATTTTTGATATTGGGAGTTATGTCTTTTGAAACGATATATATATCAACTTGATTATGCAAAATAACATCAAATGTTCCGTATTATACAAAAAGTAAAAATAAAAGCAACATTTTTGCACAAAAAAGAAAACGAAAACATGCTATAATTTGTAATATATTTCATTGAAAGAAGGAGAGATGGGCATGAAGAAAAAAATAATGGCGGTCCTTTTGGCACTCGCTATGGTGACCCAAGGCGCCATGCCTGTTTTTGCTCAAAATGAAGGTGCGGAAGGAATTGAGACAGCGGCAGATGCAGAAACGGCAAAAATTTTGTGCAAGGAGTATTTGAGTGAAGAACAGCAGATTCAAGGCATTGATCAACGTTTTGAAATACCACAAGAAGACGTGTCTTTTGTAAACGATTTGGGAAGTGGTACAATCACGCTGAGTTTTAAGACAGGCAGTACTAATTTGCAGGCGCTGGCCGCGATCAACGGAGACAAGCATGCGAATCATTACATGTCTTTGTATATCAGCGGCGGAAATAAAATCGGCTTTGAATTCCGTAAAAACGCAACTGTAAATGATCACAGAAATTTTACGGTAGATAATGTGAATCTTGCGGATGATCAATGGCATACGATCACGCTTGCGGTAGAAAAGGACAGTTATTATAAAGTATATCTGGATCAAAAACTTGTACAGAAGTGGGAAGTTGACGAGACTAATTTTGTTGATAAAATGGAGTGGGAACCGACTTCAGTGACATTTGGAGGCGCAAAACGGATTTCGGGAAACAGTTATCCTTTTACCGGAAGTATCAAGCAGGTAAAACTGTATAATGAAGCGGCTTCCGAAGATCAGATCCTGGCAGATCACGGTGCAGTTTCTGTAGGAACACCGATTTTTACTTATCAGAGAAAAACTTTTGACGGAACAGAAGGAAAGATGGTTCAGCTTCCGGAGCAAAAAGAGACAATTTCCGGATTGAAAAAAGGAACGTTTTCTTTTGCATATCGCTTGAACGAGGCGGCTGTAGGCAAAACGATTTACGGATTATTATCGCTGTCGAACAGCAATGCGGATAAAGAGTACGGAGCGCTCTATATTAAGCCGAAGGACAATCGGATCGGATATGAAGTGCAGGGAAAAGGGGATAAATATATTACGCTCAAAGACGGAAAATCTGTCAATAATGCCCAGTGGCATACGGTGACATATGCCTTTGACGGCACACATGCAGAGTTTTACTTAGACGGAGCATCCATCGGAAAATTCGAGACAACGTATTTGCTGAAGGGAGATTGGACTCCGGATATGGTTACGCTTGGCGGAATCAGCAGAACGAATAAGACGCCGGGCGCGAAATGGCCGTTCTACGGAACGATCGACAGCGTCAATGTGTTTGATGAAACGTTAAATGCGGAACAGGTTATGGAGCTTCATAGACGTACTTTGCCGCAGGATGAACCGGAATACGGAGAGAACGTCTATAAGACAGGCGAGTACGGTATTTATGATATGGGCGATTATGATTCTTATAATTACCGTATTCCCGCAATGGTTACAACGAGCAAAGGAACTCTGATCGCAGCAGCCGATCAAAGAAATACACATTGGTCCGACTGGGGAAATATTGATACAGTTGTCAGAAGAAGTACAGATAACGGACTGACATGGGAAGAGCCGATCGATGTAATCGATCTGAAATCACAATCCTATTTTAACGGCACACAATCTGCGTATACGATTGACCCGGCATTGATCGCAGAGGGCGAAAACGGAAAGAATCCGGGGCGTGTCTGGATGCTTGTAGATATGATGCCGGAATCGACGAATGGAAGCCAGGGTACATATTCGATCAAAGAAACGGGAACAGGCTATGTGAAAGTAGATGGAAAAGATTATCTGGCGCTTTATGATAAAGACAATAATCAATATACGCTTCGAGAGAACGGAGAAGTATTTGATAAGGAGAATCGCAAAACCGATTATGTGGTAAAACAGTTTGAAGGAAATGATAAACAAGGATACCACGAAAAAGGCGATCTGTATCAATCCGGTAAATATGTGGGAAATATTTATTTGAGAAGCGCTTCTAAGAACAACGATTCCGCTCCGCTTCATCCTAAGCAGACATGCTATTTGTGGCTAAGTTATAGCGATGACGACGGTATGACGTGGAGCGAACCGGTAGACATTACGCCGCAGGTAAAAGAAGACTGGATGAGATTTTGCGGTGTCGGTCCTGGATTCGGAGTTCAGCTTCAGTATGATGAAAAGCATCCGGGAAGACTTATATTCCCGATTTATTATACGATTGCCGGAAGCGGTATAGGATTCCAGTCTTCGGCTTGTGTTTACAGTGATGACGGCGGAAAAACATGGCATAGAGGAGAATCTCCGAATGACGGAAGAATCAACAAAGACGGACAGGAGACTTCTTCGCAAAATCCGGTCGGCATCAGTGAACTGACAGAAAGTCAGATCATTGAACTAAGCAGCGGAAATTTGCTTCAGTTTATGAGAAATACACGCGGAAACGGAAAAGTTGTTGTTTCAAGAAGTACAGACGGAGGAGCGACATGGAGTGATCCGATCGATACAACGGCGCCGGAAGTATACTGTCAGTTATCTGTTTTATATTATGATAAAAACGGAACAGGCGGCAAAGACAGAGTGATCATGTCGAATCCGGGAGGGACAGGAAGAAATAACGGAACATTGCGAATCGGAGAAGTGACAGAAACAAAGGATAGTTTTTCTGTAGACTGGGTAGAAGAAAAAATGTTCTGTCCTAATAATTACGCATATTCTTGTCTGACAAAAATGAAAGACGGAAATATGGGACTTCTCTATGAACATCAGAATACGATCAAATTTACTGCGTTTAATTTAGAGTATATTAAAGATGAAGTGAATTTATTGAGTCCGACGATTACATCTGTTACATACAAAGTGGAAAAAACAGACGATCACGCTTATACGCTCCCGGGAGATAAATATGTGATCACAGTGAAAACAGATCAGAATGTCACTGTGCAAGGAACACCGAAATTCAGATTTATGTTAAATGGTAAAGGCCGTTATGCAAACTATGTATCCGGTGGGAATGACGACAAGGAGTTAGTATTTGAATACACTGTACAAAAAGGCGATGAAGGAACTATTCAGTTTAAAGGACCAAAAATTATCTGCGATGAAACAGGCACAGTAAAAAATGCAAATGATTTGTGCGTAAGTTCGGGAGATATGGATGTTAAAATGGGATACATCGGAGTAGATCCTTCGGATGCGGCAAGAGATATTGCGACAGATCAGATGAGCGCTGCGGCAGGTTCGGCTCAATCGGGTCAGGAGGCGTCGAATGTTCTGGACGGAAAAGCGGATACATTGTGGCATACAAAATGGAGCGCCGGTCACGGACGCGAAAAACATTGGATTCAGTTTGAACTGAAAGACTTTTATTTGATCGACGGAATCCGTTATCAGCCGAGACCTTCGGGAGGAACAAACGGTATTATTACGGAATACAAAGTGGAAGTAAGTAATGACGGCGTTCACTTTGAAGAGGCGGCAACAGGAACATGGGACGCGAACGCTGCATGGAAACTGGCTTCATTTGAGCCGGTCTGCGCAAAGTATGTGCGTTTGACATCTTTGGACGCGCTTAGCGTGGAAGCGGATAATGACTATGCTTCGGCAGCGGAAATCCGCCTTACAGGAATAAAAACAGAAGCACCTCCGGTTGTGGAAGCGGATAAAAAAGCTTTGGAAGCTGCGATTGAATATGCGAAAGATGCAAAAACAAAACCGGAATATGAATATGTTGTACCGATTGTAAAACAGAAATTAGACGAGGCGCTTGAAGCGGCTGAAACTGTTTTTGCAAATGAAGCCGCAACACAGGGAGAAGTTGACAAGGCAGAAGCTGATCTTAAAAAAATGCTTGAATATTTGTCTTTTACAGGAGATGCAAAATTGCTCAGAGAGCTGGTAGACATTGCAAAAGAAATCAATACAGATATTTATACAGAGCAGAGTGCGAATGCGTTTAAAGAAGCGCTTGAAGAAGCGGAAGCTGTGCTTGCCAATGAAAATGCGCTGCAGGATGAACTTGACGCGGCTCATAAAAAATTACAAGAGGCAATGGATGGATTGAAAGTGATACCTGTGGATAAATCACAGCTTCGGAAACTTGTAGACGATTCGCGGAAATATGTAGAAAAACTGAGTGAGTATACAGCCCAAAGCGGTCAGATTTTTATGGGAGCATTTGAGGCGGCTGAAAATATTTTAGAAAAACAGGACGCGACAAAAGCGGAAGTAGAAGATGCAGAACAGGCACTTGCAAAAGCAATCGACGAATTGAAATTAAAAGAAGTCGGAAAAGAAGACAAAGAAAAGAATGCAGGCGCTGTTAAAACAGGCGATAGTTCAACTCCGATTTTATTTGCAGTGATTGCGGTATTAAGCGCGGGAACGATATTTTTTGTACGGAAAAAAGAAGAAAAGAAATTTACATGCTGAAAAAAATAATTAGTGACATGCAGAAGTAAGTTCTATAAACAGAATCACCGGATGTGCCTGTTGGCACTTCCGGTGATTTTGTTTATAGAGTGATTCTTCCGCATCCTAAAGTGTGTGTGCTTTTTTCGGAAAGCTTTCTGACGTCGCGGGGATATATCCCTTTAAACTTTTTGAAACAAGAGCTGAATTTACTGTGGGATGAATAACCTACAGATTCGGAAATTTCTTTAATGCTAAGGGAAGTGTTAAGCAGCAGCGTTTCCGCCATGTTCACACGCCTTCTTTGAGAATATTCCGTAATACTAAGCTGATATTTTTGCTTGAATAATTTTTTTAATTTTGTTCCGCTCATTGAGGCGATTTTTTCAAGGGTCTGCTGAGAAACGTCGAGCGCGTAATGATCGTCTAAGTAATTTGCCACATCTTTTAATGCTTTGTCATCGTCTTTTGAAATACGAACATCTTTATTGTTGAAAAAAGCGTTTATAGTCAAGCTAAGCCATTCTTTTGCCTTTGCCTCAAAAAACAGCTCTGCGGCAGGAGACTTCATTTTGCAGTTTAATATTTCTTTCGCTAACGGTGCAAACGATTTGATGATTGCCGGATTGAAAGAGGTGAATATATCTGAATAAGAAATATTTTTTTCTTTTTTCAAAGAATATAGATACTCTTCGATCATTTCTTTTTTGAAACTGATTCCTACGCTTAAATATGGGAAATTACTGTGCAAAAGAAATTTATAATCTTTGTGCATATTTTCCACATCGACAATATGGAGAGAGCCTGCAGACAACGTCTGATAAGGACTAAAGCTTTCGCCGTTTCCGGTAATGATATAGGAAGAAGAAAACGACATAAATTGATCCATATTAAGAGCAGACGAGTAGACAATATCCTTTTTTATAAAAAAGTCATGTATCTCGACGATAAAAGAATCCGTTTCATAAAACCAATAACAGCCTTCTGCTTCCTCTCTGCAAACGCAGAAAGTAGTTCCGATATTACAGTATTTTGATTTTTCTTTACAGGAATCAGTTCCTAAGTAGTTTTTAACAAATTCGTAGTAGTTCATTATAATTTTCTCCGCTTTCATGCAAAAACAAATATCCCGATTAGACGTTATCCCTTTTGGACTAAAAACTCTAAGTTTATTGTAACACAATAATTAAACTGATACAATACTGATTGTAGCAACCGGAAATTAGTTTTAAAAACAAAAAAAGACTAAATGGGATAAAATTATCAAATCTGAAATCCGAAAAGATTTTGTTGATTTGAGCGTGAAAGGAGAGGATTAGGATGAAAAAAGAAAAGAAAAAGTCTGTTTTAACAAGAATCATACCTTATGCAGGGAAAAGAAAATACATGCTTTTTTTGGCAATGGCTTTTTCGGCTTTGTCGGGAATCCTGTTGCTGATGCCTATGTGGTATATTCACAATATTATAAAAAATGTGATCTTGAATGGAAATGTAAATTACACCATGATAAGAGAAAATATAGCATATGCGGTAATATTTCCTTGTGTAGGACTTGGTTTATATGTTTTGGCAGGAATTTTTTCACACCTTTTTGCATTTGAAGTTGAAGAAAATATTATAAAGATCAGTGTGAAAAAACTGTTAGATAAACCGTTGGGGTATTTTATGAACAAAGAAAGCGGGAAACTGCGCGGGATCATTATAAACGGCGCAGGTGAAACGCACAATGTCTTGGCGCATCAGCTCCCGGACATTGCCTCGACATTTGTTTCTCCGGTTGTCATATTAGTCTTTTTGTTTTTATTTGACTGGAGGTTAGGATTGACAAGTCTTATCCCTGTTTTTATCGGCCTTATTTTTATGGCGACAATGCTGACTGCTCAAGGGAAGAAAAACAGAGAAGAATACTATAAACAGATCAATACATTGTCTGCCGAGACAGTTGAATATGTCAGAGGAATCCCGGTAGTAAAAACATTCGGTCAGAGCGTGGAAAGTTTTAAGCGTCTTTATACTTCTATTATTGTTATGAAGGACAGCGTCTTGAAAATGACTATGGGATACAGAAATAAAATGTCTATGTTTGAAGCGACTTCGGGTTCGACGGCGTTTTTTCTTGTTCCGGCTGCTTTGTTTATTATTGCAGCGGGAGAAAATCCGCATGAAGTTGTCGCTGATTCGATCATATACTTTTTGATCGGACCGATTTTCGGAGTTCTTATTATGCGTACTGCGACAATCAGTCAATATCTTTATTTTGCAGAACTGGCTCTTGATAAAATAGAAGATATTCTTGAGTATGATGAGATGGCTTACGGGAAAGAAGATCAGACGACAGGCGGGATCGAATTTAAAAACGTTTCTTTTTCTTACGGAAGTGAAAAAGTATTAGATAACATTTCTTTCAAAGTAAATCGAGGTGAAACAGTGGCGCTGGTCGGACGTTCGGGAAGCGGAAAGACGACAATCGCCCGTCTTGCCGCAAGATTTTACGATGCAGATGAAGGGGAAGTTTTATTGGGCGGAAGCAATATAAAAGAATATGATAAAACTTCGCTTATGCGGAAAATTTCATTTGTGTTTCAAAATGCAAGGCTTTTTAAAATGAGCCTGAGAGAAAATCTTCTGTGTGGGAAGGAAGATGCCATTGATAAAGAGATTGAACAGGCGCTTTTTGATGCGGGAGCAAAAGAGATTGTGGACGGTCTAAAAGATGGATTGGAGACAGTGTATGGAACGAAAGGTACATATTTTTCAGGAGGAGAAGCGCAGCGGCTCGTGATCGCCAGAGCTTTTTTAAAGGATGCGGAATATGTGATACTGGATGAAGCCACCGCTTTTGCAGATCCTGAAAATGAACGCATTATACAGGAATCTTTCAAAAAGTTAGCTGAAAATAAAACGACATTGCTGATTGCACATCGGCTTTCGACAGTTGTAAATGCAGACAAAATTCTCGTAATCGAAAAGGGGCGTATTGCAGAAGAAGGAAAACACGAAGCGCTTTTAGAAAAAAACGGAATATACAAGTCGCTTTGGGACGAATACCGGAGATCTGTCAACTGGAAGATTGGAGGTAAAAATGATTAATTATTTTATGAAAAAATATGCGATGTCGCAGACCGGAGCAAACAATTTAAGAAAAGCTGTTTTTTCCCGTACGATTTTAAATTTGACGAAGATGTTTCCGCCGATGATTGCATTTATGTTTATATTTCAATCGCTAAGCGATATGGATACTGCGGAAGAGGCGATAGCATTAACACCACAAAATTATGTACTTATTATATTGGCAATGCTTTTTGTTATGTTTTTTGTTGCAAGATGGGACTATACCCGTCTATATACGAACGTTTACAGTGAGAGCGCAAATGTCAGAGTCGATATTGCCAATAGATTGAAAAAATTACCGTTATCGTATTTTGGAAAAAGAAACATATCAGATTTGGCTGCGACGATGATGGGAGATATGTCGCTGTATGAAGAAATTTTTTCTCATGCAGTTCCGCATATATATGCTACCGGGATTTCAACAACGATCATTTCTGTTTTGATTCTTAACTATAATTTGAAACTTGGTCTGGCAGCGCTTTGGGTGATCCCCGTTTCTCTTTTGATTTTCTTTTTATCAAAAAATAAGAGAAAGAAAAGTAATGAAAAATGGGTAGAACAAAACAGAGAGGTACTTGATGATCTTCAGGAAACGATAGAACAGATTCAGGAGATAAAATCCTATAACATGGAAGAAAAAGCAAAAAAGCAATTTTTTGAAAAATTACAGAAAAGCACAAAATTAAAAGGCACTATTGAAATTGTAACAGGTGTCGCAGTGGCTTTTTCGGGAATGCTTCTGAAAATGGGAATCGTAACAGTGGCAGTTACAGGCGCGCAAATGCTTTTGGCAGGGGAAATTAATATCTTCGTATATATCGTATTTCTTATCATGACTGCAAGTATCTATCTTCCGATAGAAGGGATCATAGCCTTTATGGGGATGATCGATATGCTTGACAGTGTTGTAGGCAGAATAAAAGAAATAAAAACGATGCCGATCCAAGAGGGGGAATCAAAGTTTCATCCGAAAAATTATGATATAGAATTTAAAGACGTTTCATTTGGATATGAGGATTATTCGGTTGTCAGGAATGTAAGTTTTACGGCAAAACAAGGAGAGGTAACGGCGCTCATCGGGGCATCCGGAAGTGGAAAGACTACTCTTACAAAGCTTGCCGCAAGATTTTGGGATATTAATAAAGGAAAGATTTTGTTAGGAGGAGAGGACATAAGTAAAGTAGATCCTGAAGCGCTGCTGAAGAACTTTTCTATTGTTTTTCAGGAGGTAGTGTTATTTAACACAAGTATCAAAGAGAATATAAGGATCGGGAAAAAAGGTGCGACAGATGCTGAAATTTTTGAGGCGGCTAAAATAGCAAGATGCGATGAATTTATCGAAAAAATGCCAAATGGAATAGAGACTGTAATAGGTGAAAACGGAGAACGGCTTTCAGGAGGGGAAAGGCAAAGAATTTCCATTGCACGAGCCATACTGAAAGATGCTCCGATCATATTGATGGATGAAGCAACCGCATCTTTAGATGTTGAAAATGAAAGTCTTATTCAGGAGGCGTTGTCGGAGCTGATCAGAGAAAAAACAGTGATTGTGATAGCTCACAGAATGAGAACGATCCGAAGCGCTGATAAAATCGTTCTTCTGAACAACGGAGAAATCGAGGCGATAGGAAATGATAAAGAAATGTATGAACGGTCGGCCGCATATAGAAAAATGCTATCCGATTCTAAAATAGAACAAACAGTTACAGTTAATTAAAGCTATTATCCGAAGTGAATTTATTTGATACTGCAATGCTTAACATGATTCGTATAGTTGGGAGAAAAAGATAATGGATAAAAAAGAAAAAACAGGCGTACTAAATGTGAGAGACTTGGTAAATGTCGGATTATTTTCCGTGTTGATTTTTATTGCTACGTTTCTTTCTGGGATGATCGGTTTTATTCCGGTCTTAATGCCGGTCGTTCCGTTCGTTTATGGGATTGTGTCAGGGCCGGTATACATGCTTTATTCTACGAAGATTAAAAAAGCAGGGATGCTTTTCATTCAGACGATCGTAGTAACACTTGCATTTGTGGCAACCGGACATGGACCGTGGGTACTGTTTACGGCAGTTATCGGCGGTTTACTGGGAGAAGTTGTCCTAAGGAATGGACGGTATAAAAGTGTAAAGCATACAAGACTTGCTTTCAGCGTACAGTCCATATATGGACTTGGAAACTGGCTTCCGATTTATTTTGCGAGAGATGCCTATATCCGGCAGATGCTTGATATGGGGTACGGGGAAGAATATACACAAAAAATGATGAGTGTTTTGCCGAACTGGACGCTTCCGCTGATTGTGATTTTAGGAATGCTCGGCGCGTACATAGGCTGCACGATAGGCATAAGAATGTTGAAGAAACATTTTGTAAAAGCAGGCATGGCAGAGGAGGTATAGCGTGCACAGTGAAAAATTTAAACTGGATTTTCGGACGAAAATGTTGATGTCATTGTGTCTTTCGTATACTCTGATCCTGGGAAATATACAAACGAAATTTTCGATTGTGGCGGCAGCTTATTCGCTGCTGCCATATGTATTTTTACTCTTGAACAGGGAAAAGAAAGCGGCGGTAAAAGGAATCCTGTTTATTATGGCTGCTTACATCATTCAAAAAGAATGGGTGTTTTCAGCCGGTGGTTTTTTGGGATCTTTATTTCTTTTTATTACGATGATGTTTTTGCGGCTTCTTCCGGGATTTGTGATGGCGAGATTTGCTCTTGCTTCATCTACAATGAGCCATATGACGTCAGCGCTTAAAAAAATGCATTTTCCGGTTGTGTTGATCATCCCGATTACGGTTATGGCAAGATTTTTTCATACGGCGAGAGAAGATTATAATCAGGTAAAAGACGCAATGTATTTACATGGTCTTACAAACAGACGCCTCTTTTTTCATCCTGTAAAGCTTTTTGAATACAGAATGGTTCCATTATTTATGGTGCTTACAAAAACAGCAGATGATGTTGCCGTATCGGCGATGACGCGAGGACTGAAAATCCATGGGAAAAGAACGTATATCGGCGAAAGCAGGTTTTGTATGAGAGACTACATTTGTTTTTTGCTTATGCTCGTGTTGATAGGATTTTATATAGGAGACCAGCTATGAAAAGTCAACCATAAATTAGCAAAAAATTTCTTTTTCATAT